>ERZ842401.7682-NODE-7682-length-10933-cov-5.284427_pt1 | contig 10933 bp, 5 predicted proteins | sample MGYA00521270_ERZ842401 | MGnify/ENA primary metagenome ERZ842401 (study PRJEB31892, sample SAMEA3878208) | bioreactor metagenome | biome: Moose rumen | place: Sweden | collected 2011-10 | study: EMG produced TPA metagenomics assembly of the PRJEB12797 data set... | reverse complement strand
ATAGCGGCGACCCAGATTAAGTTGCTTCAGCGTCTGCCCCATCCACTGCGAGTCGGCTGGCACATCGAAATCGGCAATGTGGATATCACGGTCCAGCAACTTGCCCTCATAGAGCGGACGCTTCTTGCCATGCACCTGTGCCTCGATGTCACGTGAGCGCAGATTGTTGATAAATAGACGTTCCAACAAGATGCTGCGCCGCTTGACGGTGCGCGACAGCACCATCAGCACGACAATGACAAAGCCCAACGTCAACATGATGGCAGGCCGGAAATGGATCAGGAAGTTGCAGATGTAGAAGATGAAAGCCACGGCTATCATGACGCGCACCAGCACCGTGAACAGCAGGGGCAGACGGTTGCGATTGCTCTCAGCCCACAGGGCACGGAACTCGTCAGAGTGGTTTTTCTTCATGATCATAGCCCGCAGGAAAGGAGAGATGCACAGCACAGTGAGCACGCCCGTAATGGCGTTGGCATACAAGTTCAATTTCTCGCCGGGCATTAACTGATGCATGAGCGGCAGCACGAAGGTGAACATGACGGCTATGGTAGCAGAAGACAGGATGCTGTAGACGACAGTGTTCATGGTCATTTGCGCCAGCAGCTGCTTCCACAGATTCTGCTTCTGCGAGTTAGGATGGCTGACGGACAACTGGTTCAGCATACGAATGAGCCGCGACGGCAACTTATGCTCAATGGCTGCATAAGCCGGTGTGGCAAGCCGTATCATGTAAGGTGTGAGGAAAGTGGTTATGACGGATACGGCTACCACGACCGGATAAAGGAAATCGCTGATGACGCCGAGCGACAAGCCCAGCGAGGCAATGATGAACGAAAACTCACCAATCTGTGCCATTGAGAAGCCACAGCGCATGGCCGACTTCAGGCTCTCACCCCCCAACATGAAGGCAAACGAGCCAAACACAGCCTGACCAATGAGGATGGTCAGCACGAGGGCCACGATGGGGAAAGCATAGTCTACCAGTATCTTGGGGTCTACCAGCATGCCGACAGAGACGAAAAAGATGGCACCGAAAAGATTCTTCACTGGTTCCACGAGCTTCTCAATACGCTCTGCCTCAATGGTCTCAGCGAGAATGCTGCCCATGATAAATGCACCGAAAGCCGACGAGAACCCCACCTTGGTGGAGAACACAGCCATAGCACAGCACAGGCCCAGCGACACGATAAGCAGCACCTCGGCATTGATGAGCCGGCGCACTGAGCGCAGGAACAACGGCACGGCAAAGATGCCCACCACAAGCCAGAGCACCAGAAAAAAGCCAATCTTCATGACTGAGCCTAACATCTGGCCACCATCGGGACTGTTGCCACTGGCTATGGCCGACAACATGACCATCATGACAATAGCCAGAATGTCCTCCAGAATGAGAACAGACATGACCAATCCGGCAAACTGCTGCTGGCGCAGGCCCAAGTCATCGAAAGCCTTATAGATAATCGTCGTGGATGACATGGCCAGCATGCCGCCAAGGAAGATGCAGTCCATCTTAGACCAACCGAAAGCATGGCCCACACAGACACCTAACATGGACATGCAGAAGATAATGGTGATGGTCGAAATAATCGGTGAGGCACCCATCTTCAGTATCTTCTTGAACGAGAAGTCCAAGCCCAGCGAAAACAGCAGGAACATGACACCAATGTCGGCCCACAGATGGACGTTCTCCGTGTCAGCCACACTGGCCGTATAGGGCATGTGGGGTGACACCAAGAAGCCTGCCACGATGTAGCCTAACACCAAGGGCTGTTTCAAACGTTTGAAGACGAGGGTCACCACGCCAGCAACAACCAGCATCAGTGCCAGGTCTTGTATCATTGTAGGAAGTTCGGCCATAGACGATTATATCTTGATAAAGGGTATGCGAAGTCATTAATACCACTGCACCGCATTGGAGTAGCTGGAGCGCTTATCGTACTTCAGGGCGTCGGTCAGCGTGGCGGCATTGCATCGGAAGGAGAAGTTGTAGCTGGTGTAGGGAGCCAGCACCACAGAGCACGACATGTTAAAGCAATGCAAGTCACGTCCAAGCGAGGCCGTGGTCATGGAGATCTTGTGGCTTTCGAAGTCGTAACCAGATGAGAATGAGATGTTCCAACCATCAGAGATACGGATGTTGCCGCTGAAGTTCAGGTTCTGCGTAAACTTATAGGGATAGCGCATGCGGTCGTAATTGAACGTACCGGCAGTGTTCTCGCGCATGGTAATACCATAGCCGATGCTGAGCGACCAGGGAATGGAAAACAGCATATAGCCATCCTCATCAGTCTCTGCCATGCCTGCATTGTCCTTCTTGGCACCATGCTTGCCAGCCTCCATGTCAGTGTCCAAGTTGGTCTCCACACCCGAGTCATAATCCTTTTTACCTGCATCCTTGTCCCCCTTCTTGTCAGTCTTCTCACCGCGCAGCCATTTGAAGAAGTTCGACAGCTTTTTGTTGTCGAGGGTGTAAGACAGGTTCTGCGACATGCCTTGGAATCGGCCAAAACGCCCGTGGCTATACTCCGTACGATTGCCTATATAGGGACGTGCCCCCACTGAGTCTGCCTCGTAGGCATAGGTGGCAAAGGTGGCATTGAGGTTGAACGTATAGCTCTTGGTCAGTTTCAGTCGCAAGCGTGTACTCAGGTCACTCCACGGTCGTTCCTTCGCTGCCATGTTATAGGACATCGAAGCTCCCAACTCGTCGATGATGCTGATCTTCTTAAAGTCGATGGAGTCGCCATCGCCCGCCTTGACCTTCATCTCGATGTTGTTCGAGATGTCCATGGAGATGCTTCCCGTCTTGCCACGTCCCGGCACGCCGTATAGCGAACCTTCATAGGGAGAATATTCCACCATGGTGACATTGCCGTCAGCATCGGTCTTCTGATAAGTCTTATAGAATCCATAGCGGGAGGCACTGAAATCAGGGGCATAGCTGAAACTCAGCGAGGGTGTCAGCACATGGCGTACAGCCTGTATCTTGTCACCAAACAGCTTGCGGTTTGGGATATAGAAACCATATAATTTGGTAGATGCCGAGACACTCAGGCTCCAGTTATAGACATTGTAGAAGCCCTGCGTCGTGTCGCGCACTACGGCCTGGCGCGTCTCGTCCCACGACTGGTCCACACGGCGGAAGTAGGTCCGGTCGGTAATGTTCAGCGACGGGTTCAAGTTCAGATAGCCAAACAGCGTGAAGTTGCCACTGATGGGAATGGTGTGCTGCATGCCGTTCTTCCAGTCCCTCGACAGGCTCGAACTCATCAGCTGGTTCTCCTTGGTGGAAATTGAATTGCTCAGATGGCCAGTGTATGACATCGAAATCTTCTCATACCAACGCTCATTGCCCGCTGCATGTTTGCGCTTGAAGGGGTAGAAGCGCGAAATAGAGATGTTGAGGTCGGGCAATGTCAGGGCAATAGTGGAGTCGCGCATGTTCTGGTTGAGGTTGAACGTTGAGCTGAGCGACATACCAATGCTGCTGAAGGTCGTGCTCCACGACACAGACGACGTTCGGGTGGACTGGGTCATGGACTGTGGGTTATACATCGACGTCAGGTTATTACGCTCATAGCTGGTAGTGGCAAAGTTGACACTGGCCGACAGCGACGAGAAGGGATTTGCCTTGGCATCCTGACGGTGGCTCCATTGCACCTTGAAGCTGGTGGTCTTCGAGTAGTCAGGCATGTTTTTCTCACCATCCACCGAGTTCTGATAGCTGGCATAGAAAGAGCCGCTATACTTGTAGCGCTTGCGGTAGTTGGAGGCTGCCGACAAGCCCCACGAGCCCTTGGTATAGATTTCCCCGATAAGCTTCAAGTCCATCTTGTCGTTGATGGCAAAATAGTAGCCACCATCACGCAGATAGAAGCCACGCGAGGTCTCGTCGCCATAAGTAGGCATGATGAAACCCGAAGAATAGCTCTTAGTGAAAGGGAAGAAACCGTATGGGATGGCAAAGGGTAGCGGCACGTCGCAGACTACCAGATAGGTGGGACCAAACACGACGTCCTTGCCGGGACGCACCTTGGCACGCGACATGGCAAAATAGAAATCGGGGTGTGGCTCGTCGCACGTCGTGTAACGGCCATGCAGCAAATACATCTCACCATTGGCTCCACGTTTCGATAGCTGCGATGTCATATAACCGTCATCCTGCTGGGTGTAGACATCACTGATAAGTCCCTTCTTGGTCTTGAAGTTGAAGGCCATCGTGTCACTCTCATAGCTGTCATTACCCATCTTGAACACTGGGGTGCCAAACTTCTCACCCTGCTCATCCTTCGAGCCTGTGGCATGTACCAGCGAGGAGTCCATCGACATATAGATTTTATCACTCACCAGATCCATGTTCTCATACTTCACGTGGGCCTTGCCATAGAGAAAAGCCAACTTCGTGTCGCCCTCATAGGTCATGGAGTCAGATGCCGTGTACTCCACAGGAGCATCAATACCATTCTTGCGCTGGCGATTCAGTGAGTCAGCATAAAGTGAGTCGTCAATGGCTTTGTTGTATTTCCAGATGGCCAACTGCAACGAGTCCATGGCTGCCGTGTCAGTCTGCAACACGCTGACAGAATCGTTCACTGCGGTGTCACGCGGCACCGTGTCCAAGCGCAACGAGTCTGCAACAAAAACACCCTTTCGCATAGCAGGAAAGCGTGTAACAGGCACATCTGCCATGACAAAAACCATGACAAAAAGCAGCAGAAATATGAGCGTTTTTCTTCTCACGGCTGCAAAATTACAAATAATTTGTGGAATAAAGCCCGCCTTTAAAGAGTTTAACGTAAATTATTACCATAGGTCAATCCCTTTGGGCACATCACAGAAACAAGAACAGAGCCATTGATGCCGTCAAAAACATTCGGCACCAATGACTCTGAATCACAGTTATGGCGTTTACGCCTGTTGTGTCAACAGACTAATCGGGGTCCTCCTCGCCGTCACAGTCTACGCCGCCATAGCCAATGCCATAGCTTGAATAAACGTCACTACTACCAGCCAACAACGGTGTTGAAGCATTCAATTCGACTACCGTCATGCTTGGGGCCACATATGCTTTCTTACTATTCTTTTTCATCTTTAAATATTCTTGATTTACGATGGTTCTTTTATTCACTTCATCACAACCTTTTTACCGTTGCGAATATAGATGCCCTTGCCGGCATGCTCTATCTTCTGGCCGTTCAGGTTATACAGGCCATTGACCGTATGCTCATGCCATTCCGCAGTACTGATGCCAGTGATTCCGCCTTTAAAGCGAATCATAGCCGGGGCCTGATGACTGCCTGAAGCACTATCATCGTAAGACGACAATACGTCATAGAAGTCGAAATAGGCGCGGAAAGCCTTCATCGTGGTATTGCCTGTTGAATACCAGAACTGATTGTTGCTCAAGAACAAAGTCTTTTCATCAAGCACAGTTCCAGCATGATATGTTCCGTAGAAGCCACTATAGACAACCCGTCTTGATCCTGTTTTCTCATTGTCGAATTCAATGATTGCTTCATCCTCATCCGGACTAAGGTCTACACCATCAATGGTAAACTCGGTAATTTCCGATGACACCTTAATAATGTAAGGATGGTTGGCCTCAATGGCGGTGGCATTTTCAAAGTTGACAGCAATGGCTGTGACATTGTCACTGGCATCAAAACTAACCTCTGCGCCCGTGAAGTCGCCCAACTGCACATCGCTGCCAAAGGCCTCCTCCACCTGCGCAGCCGTCATGGCAAAAGGCAGGCAAATGGAACTCCAGACATCGGCTTTGAGAGTGCGCTTCACCCTGACGTTGACACCTGTAGCGGCTTCAGGCACCGTGGTTGATTCCTCGTCCAGCACAACGGTGTGCGCGCTGACCACGTGAAGCGTGAACGTTGCATCGGGCACAGAGACACGGCTGTCACCAATCAATGTCATGTTAGTAAGTGTGACGGTATAATCACCTGTCTCCACAGCGTTGTCAACAGTAAAGCTAACAGTGCCAAAATCCAGCAACCCCTCACCTGGGATAGGCGTGTCACTATAGGACAGCACTCCACAGCGTGCCAAGTTGGTGATTCCCACGCCGCCTACATCGCCAATGGTAAATGCGCCATCCCAAGCAGCCGTGGTTGTTGCACTGCCCGTAGTAAAACCTGCCTGCGGGAACTGGATATCGAACTCCAGTCCCGTATAGCTGCCGCCATCAGTATCCAACTGCATGGACAGCGATACTGTCTCCCCTGGCAGTGCCTCTACATCGCCCACTGCCACTTGCTGTGCTGCAGCCCCTCCGCACAAAGCGAAGAAGGCTGTCAGACTCATCAAAAACTGTTTCATTTTTCCTTGTTATTATTGATTTTACTTTATTGTTTACCCACGAAGATGCCTACCACCTTCCGCGCATCGCTCAGGTTGACACTACCATCACCGTCCACATCAGCAGCCTCATCGTCAAAACCGTCTGGTGTGCGCCCGACGAAATATCTCACAATCCACGAGGCATCAGTCAGGTTGACCACGCCGTCACCATTCACGTCACCCTTTAGGACAGTCTTCACCACATTAGTCCAGATGGGTGTCACGATAGGCTCATTTTCGTCAAAGGTGATGGTGGCACGATTCGGAATCTCCGTACCGTCGGCAAGGTCAGGCTTAATCTGTATGTCAAACGACAGTTCACCAATGCCGCTGCCATCCACATTTACGGGCAACACGCCACTATTCAGCTCCTCTGTGGGCTCCACGGTCAGCGGATCCAGTGAACTGATATGCCAGCTGACCGTTCCCGTCGTCTCGTCTAACGACCAGTCAAGCTGCGCAATGGCATAAATCTCAGGCATCATGCTAAAGGTCACCGTTCCGTTTTTGCTACCGTCCAGCTGCATCTCCTTCGGTCCTACCTTGACTCGCGTGGGCGCAAAGGTCGAAAGATCAAACAGATTGGGATCCAGCACATCGGTCACGTAGATGTCGTGGGCAGGAGCCGTGGCAAAGGTTGAGTCGTTTTCAAACTCAATGGTATAGAACACCTGAGTCCTACCGTCACGGATGGTTTTGTCACCCGTCTCGCCCTCATAGCCATAAATGTCGTTGGGGTCCAGCGATGCCACAGGGTCTGACGGGCCACCCACTTCATCTATATACACATACACGCGCTCCATACGCAGGGTTTTCAACCTGATGCTTAGCAGTTCTGAGCTACTGGGGCGCAAGGTGCGAGTCAGAGAGTAAACGCGTTTGTAGGGATAGTCCTCAACATCTGTGTCATCCTGATTTTCAGTGTAACTGGTCATCTCCTCGCCGTCAATGGTTATCCACGCAAGGTTGCTTGCATCGGTGGTATAGACGCGTAACTGCAAGGGTACATCATAGGCGGTCATATTTCCAAGGTTTTTCAACTTGAAGCGATATTCATTGCCTTGCGACAACAGGAATTGCTTGGCATACGACACCGTTGCGGTGGTACTCACAGCTATGGGAGCATTCACAGTGATGCAGTTATCTACCGTCACGTCACCCTCTTGGAAATGGAATACAGCCTTATAGGTACCCTGCGGAGCCTCGTTGAAATTGAATTTCACACTGGCCGTAGCCTTGCCATCATTACTGATAGAGGAAGATGTTATCGTGGTTTCACTCAATTTGAGGTCTACCGACGTGAGTTCGTCGAAGCCATTGCCTTGGAATGTGATGGTACTTGGACCACCATTGCCAACAGCCGTTACGTCCTGTTTCAAAACGGCATATTTGTCAATGTGCTCATAGTCAATACTTACCGTTGTACCTTTCGTTGCCGTCACATCGTGTAGGGCTACGTAATAAGTGCCTGTCTCCTCTGCATGAAAGCCGCCCCACGACTTCGACTGCATGCCCAAAACACTATAAGCCACGTCGCCTGCTGCCGTAAACACTTGAAGTGTGGCGGCATTATCGAGACGAAAACGCAAGCTATCGCCCCGTTCTATCTGCAAAGAGTACCATTTGACGGTATTTGCCGCAGGATGTTCGATAGTCTCTCGTTCTCCCGACTGCAACGTACCAAAGTCGATAACAGGCTGAGACACTGCATAGTCTACATAGTCTTCGTTTACCTCGCCATACACGCCATAGTCATCATAGCAACGGACGTGCAGGGTATTCTTGGCATACATGGTGGGTTGACCGTCTTTTACCTCAAAGTGGAACAATGCACTGCGCAGAGGCTGTGAAGCCACAGGCAGCAGTGACACCAATTGCAATGTCGGCTGTCGTTCTGGCAGCACTGTCGTTTGCACGTTAGCCACATCATCGTTTGTCCAGTACTGGTATTTCGTGATACAGTTTCCACCATTAGGTGTTTTCAAGAAAAAGCGTTTCTGAACATGCTGACCACCCTTACTGCCAGTCAGTATATAGGTGATGCTGTGCAGACCTATGGATACACCCGACAGGTCAAGGTCGAAATGGACAATACCGTCTTGCGACACCACGCCCATATCGTGGGACTCGGTTTCATTGTCAATGAAATAGTAACAGTGCAATGTTTCCGGGGTAGGTGGAACCGTACGCACAAAAAATCCGTTGTAGGTATTGCTCATTCCACCATTAGGAGTGACGGCTTGCAGCATAATGCTGTGCAGACCTTCCGATACACTTTCAAGGTCTATATCTGTAACAGCTACACCATTAGAGGCTGCTACACGTTGATGGCTGTGATACTCGCCGTCAATAGCACAGAGCAGTTCCATATGGTCTACATTTTCAGGCATGCTCACTCGCTGGAAGTAGCGAGTAGTGGGGGATGAAAGTTTTCCATCGTCCAACATATAGGCCACATGCAACGCATGCAGGCCATTAGCCAGCGATGAGGCATCGGCCTGGAACGAACCATTAGTGGGGCGCGCTGTTGCAATGCTCGCACCATCTTGATCGAACCAGTACACCACCGTCTGCCCTCTGGCCATACTACCATATAAGCAGGCCAGCAGCAATGCGAATAGAAGATTCTTCATTGTCAAACTCCTTCCCTATTCCTTATTCGGCAGCCTTTACTTCAATGTCAACGCTCAGTTTGCCATCTGTAGTGGTCTTCGATGCCACTTTGCACTTTGTAATATGCGGACTTGCCACATGGGTGTCATAGGGCATGGCACCACCATACATACCTACTTCTGTGTCGTCATTGCCTTGATATGCTGCTTTAGCAGCATCGGTCAGCTCATAGAACGTGCCCTCTTTAAACAGAGCATTATACTGGTCGGTGGTCAAGTCCGTATTGCCACTTTGGCTGGTGTTGGCAAAAACAGAAGTCGTTCCTGTGGATTCATAGCCTACACAGTTGTGGGTCTGGTTAGATGAGTCTAAAATATTGTTTGCATTTGTGATAGCCGTAGACAAGACAAGGCTGTTCGTAAATATAGAGTTCTGAGGTCCAGGAGAAGAACTGCTGCCTTTAAAACCATTATTCTCATCTGAAATAACCACACAATTAACGAACTCCATTGAAGATGGGTTAGAACTGGAACTATACACAATCGGATTCATCACACAAGAATTGATGAAAGTCGCCGATGATCCTTGTGCTATTGAAATACCCTTTGATATGTAACAATTAATAAATTTCCAACCAACGGTAGAAGAAGTACGATAGGCTGCCGCCATACTAAATTGCGCAACTTCACATTTTGTGAAAGTTATGTTGTTTACTTTATTTTCCGTTCTTGCTATGGAATTAGGAAAAACAATCCCCTCTATAGAAAGTTTTTCTTCCACACTCTCTGGAATACTCAGGTTTACAGTTCCTGTAATACGGGTTGTTTCTTCTCCAATGCCAGCTCCACGCAGTGTAACGGCTTTGGTTATAGCAGTTCCCGCATAAGTGCCACTGCTCAGCGTAATCATATCGCCATTGTCGGCTGCGGCCATTGCATCGGCAAAAGCACTCTGCCCATGATATACAGAAATAACGTCGTTGTGATTAAGTGTTGCCACCTGCGAGGTCTGGGCCATCATTGTCGTAGCAGTCATGATGACGGCTACGAGCGATAGAAATAGTTTCTTCATAATTCTACTTTTTTAGTTGTTAATAAAATTGTTTTTTAGTGTTTGGCAATTCTGGCAATAAAAATAGGTGCAAGTCTTCCTTGATTTGCTGTCCTGAAGGTATCGCCAAACACCTATATATGCACAAACGGAATCACTTACACCTACATGGTGCAAGCATTCACGTCTTACTTGGCATATATGTGTCGGATAAATTTTGGCGAAATTCTCAGGACACTAACCGTAAGAGTAAACACTCTATTTCAATATGTCTCTACGTTCAGTCTTTTTTCTACGTCATTTTACTGTTTCGTTCTTTAATGAATAACTATATTTACTTGATGACACCCTCTACCCCAAATCATTGGCGCACACGATGCACGGGGCAAAAGTACGAATAATAATTCACTTTGCCAAACGATTCACCAACAAATTTGTCTGGTTGCCACAATTTTCACTTAATTTTCACTCAGCATTTCGCATTTTCCCGCTTATCTCGTTAAAAAATGAGACATGCAGAAATGGGCATGTGAGGGGGGAGTGGGGGCATGATTATAGTAAGAGACTTAAAGTGTCCTTATGACGTTGACAAGGCAGTTAGTGTCAAGGACTATCTTCATTAGTATGGTGTCCTTTCGTGCTCGTTCGACCATTCGTCCAGTGTCTGCTGAGTGATGTTGTTCTGCTGCTGGAACTGCAGAAGCAGACTATCCGTCTTCTTGCGATAGAACTGGAGCAGGATGTCCTGCAGTTCCTGCTGCTCTTGCTCCGTGCTGATGTATGACATCAGACTCAGCACGTTCAGTTGGGCGGGGTTCAATTGAGTTTAAACACATGTTCGCGCGCATGCGCGCGCGTATAGTACGCTATGACCAAAATAACCCGCCTATCTTGCGTTACCCGCCCCTAATGCTGA
>ERZ842401.7680-NODE-7680-length-10935-cov-10.692371_pt1 | contig 10935 bp, 2 predicted proteins | sample MGYA00521270_ERZ842401 | MGnify/ENA primary metagenome ERZ842401 (study PRJEB31892, sample SAMEA3878208) | bioreactor metagenome | biome: Moose rumen | place: Sweden | collected 2011-10 | study: EMG produced TPA metagenomics assembly of the PRJEB12797 data set... | reverse complement strand
CTGGCCGTGAAATATGGCATCACCCTTGCGCAGACAGACTACCTTGACAGCCGCCGCAACGTGGTGTGGGACTACACCAATTACCCTGGCTACTGCGCCTCCATCGCAGGGGTAGGGCGCGACGACTCGGTGGGGCTTTGTCAGAAACAGACATATTATGCTGACGGTCAGATCATCATTGGCATCAACCAGTTGGCGAACACCAACGAGGACAACGCCGCATTCATCGCAGACGGCGACTTCATCGTCTTCGGAATGGAAGGTGTCCTGCCTGCCGTCTCTGAAATCTACACGCAGAGCGGCGAGGCCTGCGAGGTCGTCGGGCGCAGTATGGCGCAGGTGACGGGCGGTGCCCACACATACAACACCTTTGTCCTGTTGGACACGACGGCCGTGGAGACGGGACACGCCCCGTCTCTACTGATCGACCGCAGCGGCACGGGCGAGTTCCCGGCAGGAGAGACCGAACAAGTGCAGTCCACCGGCTTGGACAGCCTCGGACACTACATATACAATAATGTACATTGGGACACCGACCAAAGCGGGCGCGACTTCTTCTGCTTCGCCGTGACGATGCCGGACACTATGGGTACGCCGAAGGCGCTGGTGGCGGACGGAATCGGCGGTGACGAGGATGACGGGGATGTGTGCGTCCGCCTGTTGCCCAACCCCAACCACGGGAAATTCACTGTGGAGACAGAGTACCCCGAGGCGCAGGACGTGGTCGTGAGCGTGTATGACGCGGACGGGAAACTGCTGCTCACGATGACGGGCAGGGGGCAGCGCAGCTACCGTTTCGAGGGCCGGGTAGCGCACGCGGGGCACTACCTTATCGACATCGCCTCCCCTTCCGAACGCAAGACCCTCAAGATGGTGGTCAACTAAAGAATTAAGAAACTAAGCAATTAAGAATCTAAGGAACTAAGACCGATGCTTTATGAAGAATTCCCCGCTGGTCATATTATCCGTTCTGGTGGTGCTGCTGGCCGTGCTGTCCACCCTTGACACGGAACAGGGACAGGAATGTTCCCGTTCCCACAGGACGTACATCTACAATCCAACCCCAAATGCCTGGAGCGGCATTGGCGACGAAACGCCGTCCGTGGTTCAAGGAGACGACACAGGCAGTGTCGCCGTCCTCACGTCAGAGGCGGCTATAGAAGCCGGGAATCTCTCCGCGTTGTCGCCGACAAGCGCCCCTTCGGGTATGCCTCCCGCTATACTGGAGGCAAGCGCGATGGCGGAACTCAACCCTGTGCAGCTGCCACCGCTGGACGCGGGCATGGTGAACGTGACGGGCGTTGCAGGTGAAGAATGGAGAATTGAGAATGGAGAATGGAGAACGAGGGACGAGGAATCGGAGGGAGAAAACCAGAGGGTGGCGGGCGGATACCGTATGGCATCACCCGCTGCGGGTTCCGAATACAGGATTGCCTTGCCCTACGACCCCTCGCTGCTGCCGCAGGGCTTCACCGAGGACGACATACGGACATACGTCTATGACAGGCAGCACCACCGTTGGGCGGCCATCCAGCGCGATTCCGTGAACGAGGCGGAGCTGCTGGTGTATTCGCGGTTTGCAAGGAATCCGTTGGTAGAGACGTTGCGCGCAACGTCTCTACAGACCCCGGCAATGGACGTGACCGATATGATGCGGCAGGCGGGCGAGGGCGGCGGCGACTCCCCGTTGGACTTCATCAACGCGGTGCTGAAGACCCCGGAGATGCCGGAGACCTCGGCCTACACGCCCACGAGCATCAAGGAACTGAAGGCCGCCGACCCGCTGGAGGGCCTCACGCTGATGCAGCCGCCCACAGCCAACAACAGCGGCACGGCCAACCTGAGCTACCCGATAGATATTCCCGCCGGACGGCAGGGTATGCAGCCCAGCCTGGCGCTGACCTACAGCAGCGGCGGCGGCAACGGCTGGCTCGGGGTGGGCTGGGACATATCCATCCCCTCCATCACCGTGGAGACGCGCTGGGGCGTGCCGAGATATGACCAGAGCAAGGAGAGCGAGACCTATCTTTTTAGTGGCGAACAACTGGCGACAAAAGATAGTGCAGGGAATTATGAAGATCTTTCCCACAGAGCAGTATGGAAAAACAGGGATGCATCAATTACTGAAAAACAGTTCTATCCTCGTGTGGAAGGTGCCTTCCAACGGATCATACGCCACGGGACAACGCCAAAAAACTACTGGTGGGAAGTGCGCGACAAGCAGGGCGTGACTTATTACTATGGCAGGAGAACTGGACAGGACTCTCCCGATCAGGAGGCGGTTCTGACAGATAACAGCGGCAATATTGCGCAGTGGATGCTGACTGAAGTCCGGGATTTGAACGGGAACTATGTGCGTTACGAATACCAGACTGTAAGGCAGGGATACGGCAACAGTGCCCCGAAAAACATCTACCCCAAAGAAATATCATACACACTACATGACAGTCTTGATGCGGCAAGCGCACATTATGCTCTGAGTTTCGTGCTGAAACATAATGATGATTGCCCAACCACAAGCGGACGATTCGGGTTTCTACAGACTTTCGACCAACTGCTTGAGGCCATTGTGGTCAAACTGCAATTGGATGAATTGTCATATCAGCGAATAAAAGCCTACACTTTCTGTTATGGGACAGGGATGTATGGGAAAACCTTGCTCAAAGATATTGGACAGATTGCATACAATTCAGACTCCCTAGAGGGGCAGACAGACAATTCTTTTTGCGGTTCTCCCGCCAACTTGGTCACCCACACTTTCAAATATTATGACGAAACGGACATCAGCGATGTATTTGGCGAATCCGTCACTATGACAACAGGCAACGACCGGGATGCCGCCAAGAGAATCATACCGATGAAGATTGCTGCCTCGTCCCTTGGCGGAGTCTATTCCGACGGTTGGAATGTAGGAGGCGCATTGACGGTTGGGTTTGGATTCAATTCCGTGATAAAATCGCTAACTGCTGGTGGAGACTATATGCACAGCAGGAGCGAATCTGAAGGCATCCTGGCCCTGATAGACATTGATGGGGACGGCCTCCCCGACAAGGTGTTCAGGAGTGGGGACAATGACCGCCTGTATTACAGAAGCCAGTATGTCGGGCAGGATGGGGACCCGCACTTCTCTGGCATACGGACCCCGATTGCCGGAATAGACAGCTTTATGAACGAGCGCAGTCGAACTAACGACTGGGGACTTGAGGCTCATCTCAGTTTTTATGGCGCAGGATTGTCGGCAGCTTACAACCATAGCACATCTAAATCCTCAGGGACAGTCTATTTTTCCGATGTTGATGGGGACGGCCTTCCCGACATAGTGAAAGGGGGCCAGGTGTATTTCAACCGCTATGTGCCAGGAAACGATTCGCTAAGATTCACACGCATCACTTCGGAAACGGTTATGGTCGGCGGAAGTTGCGACAGCAGTTTCATCTTCCAAGATGAGCCAGTCAATGAAAGTATGTTTCTGCCTGGTGATACAGTTATAACCATTTGGTATGAGAGGGTTGTGCTCAAAGACTCCCATGGGAAAGACTCTGTTTGCTATGTCGAACATTTTGACACCACAATCACCCAAGCAATAGTGGAATACGCCCCGGACTTCGACGCGGTAAAACTGTGGGAGGCTCCTTACAACGGAGTGGTGCGCCTTGAATCCAAGGCTCGCCTTACTCAAGACCTGCAGTTCGCCCGATATGCCTCTCGTGTCATGGACGGGGTTCGCGTATCCATCCAAAAGAATGACGGAGCCGACTTGTTCATTCGGGAGTCTCTCTCACCCGACACAATGGCACAGGATGGCCATATCTGTATGGACACCACCATTGTCGGCATTCCGGTCGAAAAAGGCGACAGATTCTATTTCAGGGTGGAATCGCTGGACAAGAGGCTATATGACAAGGTCTTCTGGGATCCAAAGTTCGTTTATACAGAAATCGATGGCGTGACACCTGAGGACCCCGAGTTGGTGGATGCCGACGGCAGATATATCTACAAGTTCTCTTCGGCCGGGGATTTTCTGATAAATCCCGACAGGAAATACCACATCGCTATGGACAGTGTGTCAACAATCACTGTCGAAAGTGATTTTTCCATCCTTGAAGGGCTTAGTGACAGTGTTACATTACATTTTTACCATAATGGCAACAACGTCATCACCCCGACCGGTTATGGTAAACTGCATCCTGTCACCCATCATACCGATTCGTTCAGCATCACCGTCAACGAGGGGGACAGCATCTGGTTTGAGCTGGAATGCGGGACAAATGTCAATTGGAAAGCCATAGATTGGCGTGCGAGATATTATTACACACAGGTCTCCGACACGAGTGTCGAGGTGTGGGATTCCTATACAGATACAGCTAAAATGCTTCCTGCCATCGTCTATGACAATATGGTTCCCCATCTTACCTCATACCCCCGCCCTGTATTACCAACAGTCAGAATCAAGACCGACCGTTTGATGGACCTGTCGTATGCGGAAATCAATCTCGAAGGCTCCAATGGCGTTTCCAATGCCACTTTATCTCTCAAGGAGGAAACCAATGGGGCTGTTCTGGCTTATCCTCTGTCCTTCGACATTGACGGTATTGCATCATTGGATACTATTTTCATTATGACTGCCGACAATGTCTATTACCTCGACCTCTATTCCAATGATTATTATGAGTTGGCAGATGTCCATAACGCCTACATATCATTGCAGGATGGTAGCAGGTTGGATCTCGGTTTGCATATATCCCAACCTGACAGCCTGCTTGTGTTCGGGGATATGTACCAGAACTGGGGGCAGTTCAGCTACAGGAAAGGAACGTCTGATGAAAGGGAGCTTGACGAGAGCAGGCTCGTGGTCTCGCAGAAAGCCCAAACTCCTCCCGACACCGCTTCCACCACGTTGGACACAACGGATGCGTCTGCGTTTCATTCCGGTTTGTCCAATGCCGTGTTCGACCCTGTGGAGGAGAGTTTCCTGATGTGCGAACCTGACCGTAGCGCCAACAGATGGCTCGGATATGGCAATATTGTCTATTTCAGCCCCGACACAATCAGCAACACATATTCGTCGGACCCGACCGGGGTGGATGAGACCGAATTCCCTGTTCCCGTCACCGTGGACGGCAGCCCTGCCTTTGCAGTGTCCAGGAACAGCATAACAAAGACGCATACGATTAACGTGGGCATATCTATGGGCATCCCAATAAATGGCGGAAATGTCAGTCCCTCCGGCGGGAAAAGCTGGCATTGGGGAAACACCCGCACACTGTCGGACTTCTATGACATGAACGGCGACCGCTATCCTGATGTGATTTCGGGTGAGCAAGTACAATACACCAAGCCCCAAGGCGGCTTGTCAAGCCTGAAGCTCGGTCATAATATCCTTGGCTCACCGCTTGACACAACCACATTCAATGGAGAGTCCTCTTCTTTCGGGGCTTCTTTCACGTTGGCAAAAAAAGTTCCATCATCCAAGCCTTCTTCAAAACAACAGCATGAGATAGGCGGAAGCGCCGGACTGAACGGGTGCAGTGGGGTGAATAGGGATGAGGATGAGCATGTCTGGACAGATCTGAACGGTGACGGTTTGCCGGATAGAGTCTCAAAGAATGGAAAGGTGTTCTACAATCTCGGTTATTCATTCGTGGAAGGTGGCCTCTCTGACAGCTGTGGCAGAGCCGGTTCTTCAATAAACATAGGAGGCTCGGCAGGTGGTGGCTTCAACTATGGGCTTTTGGATTCACTGGTGGTGCAAGGATTAAAGAAAGATGACAACTCCGAGGCAAAACCGACCGAAGTGAACCTGTTTGAAACCAGCATATCGGCAGGTTACGGCTTCACCCGCAATATCAACAACACCGACAAAATGATGGTGGATGTGAACGGCGACGGCCTGCCGGATTGTGTGCAACGGAGTAACGGCGTGCTGAAAGTCCGTTACAATAAAGGAAACGGATTTGTTCCAGAGGATACACTCCTTTCCGGCGAAGGGAATCTGTACACCACACTCTCCACTTGCAGCAACATTAACGGCGCTGTCAGCGTAGGATTCTCACTCGGATGTTTCCCGATAAAATTTGTCGTCAATCCCAAAGGCGGTTACACACGCAGTATGGGTAAGACGGAAGTCCAGCTGACGGACATCAATGGAGATGGTTTGCCCGACTATGTCACCTCGGGGGACATCGGACACATGCAGGTCCGCTTCAACCAGTCAGGCAAGGCCAACTTGCTGAAAACCGTGACTAACCTTGCGGGCGGCGGAATGACCATGGACTACAAATTGTCTGACTATATGGGGTATGACTGTCCCAACCGCATACAGGTGCTCGACTCCCTTTTCGTCTATGACGGACTGGAGGATGACTGGAATGACACGATGAGATATTCCTTTGAGTACGACAGTGCCTACTATGACCGTTTTGAGCGCACCACCTACGGATTCGGCGTGGTGAAAACCCATTCTTTGAACAGCAACAGAACCGTTTATCGCACAGTGACCGAAAGATACAGCAATCGGTACTACAAGTTCAGAAATCTGAAGACATACGAGCTGTTGACAGACGGCAATGGAAGAAAATATGTGGAGAAATTCTTCACATACGTGCCCAAGGAGATTGCGACAGGAACAGTTGTGAACGAAGAAACTGATTTCTGTTTCGGGGAGAGTTATCCCGCCCTCAACAAGGAAGAGGTGCTTTACTACGACGATAATGAAAACGTTCGCGTTGTCACTCGGAAACACTATGAGCACGGACAATTCGGCAACCTAATCAAATACACGGATGCCGGACAGGCGGGGGTGGCAGAAGACAGCATCATTGTCACGATGACTTACCATCCCGACAGCGCCGGCAAGAACCTTACGGGGATGGTGAAAAGTATGGAGGCAAAAGATTATCGGGACAGCCTGCTGCGGAAAAAAGACTGCGATGTGAATTATGGGACAGGGCAAATTCGCCAGTTGAGGATGTACAACGACCTTGACACTGCCGTGACGGATTTTGCATACGACTCTTTTGGCAACTTGGTTCAAGTCACGGGTCCGGCTAATAATCAAAACCAGCGTGTCATCTATCGCTATTCGTATGACAGCGACATTCACACCTGTCCCGAAAGGGTGAAAAATGTGCCTTTCGGTTATGTTTCGACTACGACCTACGACCTTCGGATAGGAAAGCCGTTGTCAACAACGGACATCAATGGCAACGTGATGACGTACGAATACGATAGGAGCGGCCGACTTACAAGCATTCTTGCCCCTGCGGACACTGGCTATACCCTGCGGTTCGAATATTGGATAACCTATGACGGTGACACCGTCCATCAAGGAGACAACCCGTGGGCGAGGACATCCCATTTTGACATCCAACACCCCGACAATCCGCTGAACACCACCGTGATTGCCGACGGCTTCGGCCGGATTGTGCAGACCCGTAAGGACGCGGAAGTAGGAGGATGTGAAACAAGCCTCGTATCAGGAGTGGTCATATATGACTGCTTTGGCCGTGCGGTCAGACAGTTTTACCCGTTTACAGACGAGATCTTGACGGAAACGTATTTCCAGTCAGACACGTCAAACGGACTGGCCTCCACCACAACATACGACATACTTGACAGGCAGATTCTTGTGACCCAGCCGCACGGGGTCAGAACCGCTATGAATTACGGCTTCGGGCAGAAAGGCGAAAAATGGTATTTCCTCTCTTCCGCCACAGATGCCAAACAGAACATGCTCACCACCCTGACAGATTCCAGAGGACTGAAAGTGCAGCAGACGGCACCTGGCAACACGGTGACGAAATTCTCATACGATCCGCTCGGTCAGCTGACTAGCAGCACCGACCCGATGAATCTCATAACCACCTACGCCTACGATATGTTCGGCCAACTTAGAGAACGTGTGCATCCTGACGCAGGTACTGACACTTACGAGTACGATGCCGCCGGGAATATGGTCAGCCATACCAACGGGAACAACAAGACGATACAATACCGCTACGACCACAACCGCCTTACGGATGTGGAATATCCCGACCACCCTGCCAACAACGTGCACTACACCTACGGCGACAGCACTACGGGCGACAACTGCAGAGGCCGTGTCGTTCTCCTGGAGGACGGTTCAGGCTTCCAGACTTTCAAGTACGGGAGGCTTGGGGAAATCACAGAGAATAGCCGTACGCTTACCCCACCATTTGAACAACAGGCATACACATTCAAAACCAAATTCAGCTATGATTCCTGGAACCGCATTGACAGTATGATCTACCCTGATGGAGAAGTGGTGCATTACAAATACGACCGTGGCGGGATGCTCAACAAGGTATATGGAAGTGTGACACGGAATATTTGGGAGATGGTGGAACCTGTCCAAATTCAAGGGGGGCTTACAGCACCCGAAGGCATTTTGGGCGGAGGTGGTGTTGCGCCGGGTGACCCACCTGGGCCTGTGGAACCCGAAACCGTCACTTTCCGATACCCATACATCGACAGTGTTATCTATAATATCTTTGAACTCAAGGATTCTGTAGTTTACGGCAACGGCACGCGGGTCCGCTATGAATACGACTCCCTGCAGCGTCTCACCCGCCTGCGCAGTTACGCAGCCTCGGGTGCAAAGATGCAGGACATTTCCTACACATACGACGGTGTGGGCAACATCATGCACATTTCCAATACCGCAGACGGCGTGAACGGATTGGGTGGACGCTACGAGGCCTCCTACACTTACGACAACCTGTACAGGCTGACAACAGCGAACGGATTTTGGAACAACGGTCAGGATTCACTGCCGTTCAGCGAAACTATGGGCTATGAAGCCAACGGGAGGATCCTTAAGAAAACGGAGAATGCGAGTGTCTTCATCGACAACGTGCTCTCCACAAAACGCCACGATTGCCGTTACAGCTATGCGGATGGCAACCAGCTCTCTTCCATCGCTGATCGATCTCAGCCAAACTCCCCCCATTCCTTTCAATGGGACCTCTGCGGCAATCTGGTCCGTTGGGTGATGCCCTCCGCTACTGGGAAACCCATTACCCGTGTGCATACCTGGACGGAGGACAACCGCCTGCGGACAGTGGCCGACAGGGACCACTTCTCCTATTACCAGTACGACGCTTCCGGCGAGCGTACCTACAAGCTGACGTGGTCGGGGAGTTGGAGCAACATCAACGGCGTTGGTGCGGTCTATTACCTCCCGGAGGGGGGCACTCTGTATGCTTCTCCATATCTTGTCATTACCCAGCAGGGCTACACCAAGCACTATTACGCCGAAGCGGAAAGGATAACTTCACAGTTGGGGAAGGGACAGTTCGCGGATGTCGGCACTCCCGTGGTGAGTGATTCCCTCGTGCACGTGAAGTTGCAGGCAGTGACATGTGACGTGGATTATCCTTCCACCCTAACCGAGCCAGATAGTGGGGCATTTGCCTATCTGGACACGCTCACCAATCAGCAGGACGCAGTTTCCACGCTCTATTTCTATCACCCTGACCACCTTGGCAGCAGCAGTTGGATTACCAACGCCAATGGCGCTGCCGTGCAACACCTGCACTACCTGCCTTGGGGTGAGGACTTCGTGGACCAGAGGCTTACAGGCTGGGCAGCCCCTTACACCTTCTCTGCAAAAGAAAAGGACGCAGAAACCGGGCTATCTTACTTTGGCGCACGCTATTACAGCAGCGACTTGAGCATCTGGCTCAGCGTGGACCCGATGAGTGACAAATATCCTTCGCTTTCTCCCTATGCATACTGTGCGAATAACCCGATAAAGCTGGTGGATCCGAATGGGGAGAAGATATGGATACATGATGAAGAAGGTGGTTCTGCTGCAAATGCCTTCTATCAAGAACTCGTCAAGTGGGCAAGTTCAGAAAATATAAACTTGTCATTGGGAACCGACGGATATTTGAATGCCTCCTTCAATGGGGAGTATACTGACCTATCCGACGATGCTCAAAACTTTTTGCATGCTGTTTATAATCAAAATATTACAGTTGACATTATGGCAACATCTAACGATTATGGTGATAATGGTTACGCCTTTTTTTGTGGTACATATAAAGGGGTTGTTTATGGTTACAGCAATGGGGAGGAAGTAGCGCATTCTTACCAAGTTGTCAATCCTATTGATTTAAGGCAATTTGATGAATACCATCAGCAACCAGGACAAACCAGCCTCCACGAGTTGATGGAATCATATAATGCAGCATTGATGTCCATATCCAATTGTTCATCAGATAATGATGGTAAAAGGCGATATTATCAGTCGTCACATCAAAACGCACCTCCACAGTCTGGAACATTTAAGAAGTATTATGCCAAAAATGGTCATATCCTTCGCGAAAAACTGCCTTCCTACAAAATCAACACATCTAAATGGTTTATATATTATTCCAGTGAATCTGGCGATGAGATTTTTAAAAAAATTCCGATCACAAATCGTTGAGAGATATGAAAAAATCATTTTTGATCTTGATCCTGTTTTTACTTCCTTTCACTCTGTTCTCGCAAATATATTATCTAAGAAAGGTAAAGGAAACTTGCTATTTGCATAATGTAGATACCACTTCTAAACACTATGTCTTGCTTGTGTACTCAGACACCGCAAAATACACGGTTTTGGAGAAGAGGAGGAAAAACAGCAAAGTGGTTTTTCAAAAAGATAGTATAGGCTTGACATTAGTATTAATCCCTGTCATCCATAAAGTGTACTTTGTAGGCGGTGATTTGGTTCCTTCTGACAAAATATCCAAAAATGAATACTATCAAAACAGTTGGAGTATTGGGTATTATCGAGCAAAAGGAATTAGAAAACGGATGAAAAAACGCCGAACATAGATCTGTCATATTTTTTTCGAAAAACCTCTTATATAATATAGTACTGTCGCAATAAATTTTCATAAACTATCAAATAAAGTAGGTTCTTTGACA
>ERZ842401.7679-NODE-7679-length-10938-cov-4.115961_pt1 | contig 10938 bp, 6 predicted proteins | sample MGYA00521270_ERZ842401 | MGnify/ENA primary metagenome ERZ842401 (study PRJEB31892, sample SAMEA3878208) | bioreactor metagenome | biome: Moose rumen | place: Sweden | collected 2011-10 | study: EMG produced TPA metagenomics assembly of the PRJEB12797 data set... | reverse complement strand
GTTGCTTTGAGATAGGCCACATGGTTCTGCTGGCAGATGCCCTCGGCAGAGGTGTGGTGCTCGGCAGCAACAAACTTGTCGCGGGCAGGACTCTGCTCTAATCCAGGCAGCATGTTGAAGATGCCACCCTTGCCGTTGTTCAGCAGGAGGATGCGCAAATTGCCACGCAGGTTCTGGTTCCACAGGGCGTTCTGGTCGTAGAAGAAACTGAGGTCGCCAACGACACAGTATACCCTGTCGTCCGTCACACAGGAGAAACCGGCTGCCGTGCTAAGAGAGCCCTCGATGCCATTGACGCCACGATTGCAGAACACAGTGTGCTGGGCGTAGATATTAGCCAGACGAATGGCACTGCTATTTGCGTAGTGAACTGAGAACTGAGAACTGAGAACTGAGAGGTGGGATTCGAAACAACGGACGGCTGCCATCTGCGAATAGACGGGCTCGTAGGCTGCTGCCTGCACATGGATACGACGGATGAGTTGGTCCCATAGCTGGACAAAGGGATGGGGCTGGTCCTCCAACAGAAAACGGACGTGGTCGGCCACCACCTCGCCGTCCTTTACCATGATGTGGTTCACCACCGCGCTTGGGTTGTCCACGCAAATCACCGTTTTCTCCGTCACCGTGGCGTTGTTGCCGCCGCCGTAGGCATACACGATGGAGCCGCCAAGCAGCTCAAGGTAGGTCTTAGCGAGTTCTGGCGCAGAAAGCGGAATGGTGCTTGATGCCACCTCTTCGTCTTTGTCCTTAGCTATATAGGTGGTTGTAGTGACCGTCTCATCTCCTTCACCTGTGGTTTCAGTCTTTGTTTCGTATGTATAGTCGCCGTTGCCGGCACCGAAGAGCTGGCCGATGTAGATCTTCTGGTTGTCATCAGCGAGGGTTGACGGGGTCTTGATGTCGTCGGTGGTCTTCCCGTAGGCATCGTCGCCTTCTTCGGCAGCGGCTATTTCTTCTGCTGAGTAATGAACTGGAGCCGTCCACTTTGCGGAGATGCGAACGAAGGCATTCCAGCTGTTGTCGATATGGTTTTCCGATGCCTGTGTGAGTTCTGGGGGCAGTTCGCTGTTAGTTCCGATCGTTCCCGAAATGTCGTTGCCGCCATAGACGTAGTTGATGAGGACATAGTCGGAGGCGTGCTCGCCGTCGATGTTGACGAAGGCGTGGCCGTCCACGTCGGCCTGGCGGGCGCCGCCGAACACCTTGTTCAGGTCGCCGGAGCGCACGGTGACGGTGCTGTTGCCCTCAACTTTGCCCTCGTTGCCGCCGCCATAGACGTTGCCGCCAATCTGGATCTGGGCCTTGGCTGGCAGTGCGCAAAGCAGCAGGGCTATGAGGCTGATGAGGCTTATGGGGCTTATGGGCCTCATGGGTCTCATGGGTCTCATGAGGCTTATGGGTCTTATGGGGCTCATTGGGCACCTCCTTTCTTGGCTAGCAGGGCTTCTAGCTCCTTGATGCGTGCCATCAGCCGGTCGTTTTCCCTGGAAAGATATTCGTTGTCAGCTTTGAGTTGGGAAATAGCTTCCTGCTGCTGGTTGCGGTAGCCTAGGCGGGCTGCGGTCATGCGTTCTCGTATGCCGCCCTCTTTGATGAAGTCCTTCTGTAGGCGTTTCAGCAGTTCACCCATCATGCTGTCGTACTGGTGTAGCAGGGTGATGGCGATGTTGGCGATGGCCTCATCCGAGCGTTTGTCTAAGTCACGCGTATAGTCGCTGGCAGCATGATGCTGTTTGCAGTAGTTCTGGGTCTGGCGGGTGCGTGAGTCGTTGAGCGGCCACTGCTCCAGCCCCCTGACACGCAGATAGTCCTCATAGTCGGTGAGCAGTTCTTTCATGCTGGCCCGTGCCACCCCCATCAGCTTTAGCTCGGTCTCGGACGAGGTAGAGGTCGCGGCACATCCCTCGGCAATGTTCTGCTTGCCGGAGCGGGCCGACTGTATCATCTGGTCGACGGTCCTGTCTTTTCGGGCTATCATATAGGTGTGGGCAAAGTAAAAGGTCATATCGTAGATGCACTCGGCTTTTTGGTAGACGAGCAGTGCTTTATAGTTTCCTTTCTTCGGGAGAAATTCCTCTGGATCTTTCATTTGACTTATTAGACTTATTAGACCTATTAGACCTATGAGACCTATGAGACTTATGAGACTTATGAGACTTATGAGACTTATGAGACCTATTTGACCTAACCCTAAGGGGTAATGCTGAAGGTGGGGTCATCGAGGTCGTCGTCCGAGAGCGAGTAGAGGTAGGTGGGCTTCACCGTGATGTTGACGGTGTGGCGCTGTCCTGCCCCCAACGCGTTGGGCAGCGTGATGGTGTTTTGGGCCGTCTGGTCTTCGCGTATCAGGTTGTTCTTTCGGTCGTAGACGTCGTATATGGTGGTCATTGTGTAAGTGGGAGCGCTCTCTGTGGTGGGGTATAGGCAGGCTTGGAAGATATTCCATTCTGAGAGTAGTCGTGTGCCGCTTACACCATGGAGCGATGCGGGCTGAGGAACGGCGTTGACCTCCTCAGGAGTGGAGAATGATACTTCTGGTTCCGCATCCTTGGTCAGTGTCACTGTGGCATTGATAGTGCTAGGAATGGCTTCGCCAGGCGTCAGCGTGATGGACTTCAGCTTAATCTGGCGTAGTTGGGCGTAACTCTCGTCGAGCCTCATTCGCACTTGTAGTGCGGCATAGATATGGTCGACAAGCAGGAAGAGGTTCTTGCCATCAGTGTCGGGATAGTAGTCAAACGCTCTCAGGCGGTAGCTCATGTCGGGAATACTGGCGTCATACCCCTTTACTCCTACGATGATGCAGACGTCGCCAGATGTCACGGTGGTCAGCCCCTTCAGCGTCAGGATAGCACCGTCGGCATAGGTCTTGTCACTGCCGAGCGTGCTGAATGTTGCGCTGGCCACATCCTCACGGGGCATATATCCGTAAAGATAATACGTCTTGGGGTCGGAGGAGGGTGTCTTCAGCGCTAATCGTGACTTCCAGGCGTGTGTGGTAGCGGTGCCTTCGCTGCTGGTGGTATGGGTGAACACGGCAGGTTCATACGTTATCACGTTGTTATTGTTCTCGTCTTTGCACACGTAGCCGAAGTAGGCCTGTATCTGGTTGATGGGCTGCAATGTCTGATTGTAGGGCTCGAAGCCAACAGGCAGGGCACGTGTTTGACCTGCTTCGTTGAAAGATGTTGCGCCCATTGACAGTTGGAGCTCGTAGGTGCGGCGCTCGTCGGCAGGCTTGTCGTCGTCAGAGCATGCTGCGAGCATCCCCAGCATGGCCGTGCAGAGGAGCAACCTTGTGATGATATGTATACTATTCGTCTTCAATGTTCTTTACCAGTTGTATACGGTGGGGTCAGTGTTCCCGTAAGGAGTCCATGCCCTCATGCCGATGTCGGTCACGGTGAGGACGTAGATTTTCGCGTCCATATAGTAGATGTACACCAGCCATGAGTGGTTGCGCAGGAAGTCGCCCGGAGCCGCCATGCTGAACTCGGCATCCTCCGTTTTAGAGGTCGAGCCGTCAAGGTAGGTGTAGTTGATAGTGCCCGTAAGCTGGAGGTCGCTCTCGCGCAGGTAGGTTAAGCCGAATTCCTTGAAATAGGCTTTGTACTCGCTGCCTTCCTTCTCGGGTACTCCATCTCTAATTGCCTTGTTGATGATGTCCTCATATTCCTGAGCCGTCAGGTCTGGTTTTTTCTCCTTTTGCGCCTCGTAGGTGTAGTCCTGCGGGTTAGAGAGCTGGTAGTTTTTGTTTAAATCCTTTTCGCCCAATCCACCGAAGTTAATGGCATCATGGCTATAGGTGTAGTCGTTGGTCTCGCGTTTGATGAGCCACGACGTGGTGGGAATCTGATCTTTGTCCAGCTGTATGCTGTTGATGGACTTAAATTTCTTTGTTGTAGATTCAGACTCGGTGACGCGGCAGAGTACGAAGCGGAGCTTCGACACGGCGCGGGTGAGCTGTAGGGTGGCCATGCCGTCGTCGGTGCCGATGCGAAGGGTAGGGAACTTGCCCGTGATGGGCTGGTTTCTCATCACGGCCGACATGGGGAGGCCGCCAGCGGGCACTTCCTTGACCATGATGTCTTTCCCGTCAGTCGTCTGGTCACTATAGTTTGCGCTCACCCCGAAGTAGTTGTTGCTGATGGTGGCTTTGTCCAACTGGTCGCGGGTGGTGCTTTCGTCGAGCGTCAGACCGATGCTCCCTTCGTTGGCCACCACATAGACGTCGACGTTTTCGGGGTTGTCGGCAAAGGCATTCGTGACGGCCATCTTGTAGGTTTCGTTGTAAGGGGCCTCGTTGAGGTAGGTGGATGTTGTGGGATGCAGGTAGCTCACCAGGCTGCCGTCGCTACTTTTGAACACCCAGATGTGGAGCGAGTGGACTTCGCTCTCTTCGTTCTTGGCAGGGACTATCTCACCTGCGTCGGCACGGGAGGTGATGGACGGCCCTGGAGCATATACACAGATGTCGAGGGAACGGTCGGCAGTGGTCTTCTCACTGTCGCCGTTTCCTTCGTCGCTGCCGCAGCCTGTCATCAGCAGGCCAGCGACTAGCAACATCAATATGTCAATATATCTCATCATTCAACTTTCATTTTTCAAACTATAACCTTCAAAGGGGTATGCTGGTAGGCGTTGCCCCTATCCAGTTCAGCACGATCTGCACACCGGCTTCCAGGCGCGGATTGAGCAGGTCGGGCAAGTAGGTGTAGGCCTGCTTAAGGCTGTTGATGGTCACCGTGCCGCGGGTGAAATAGTCCTTAGTGAACGCCCGCTTTCGGTAATCTGTCGTCTGAGCCGAAGGCACGGCGATGGTTCCCACGAGGTAGAACTTCGTGTCGTTGAACACGGTGCCGTTGGCGCCCTCGAAGTCCTGGCCGCTGTTGTTCTCGAACTCCAGGGCGAAGCGCACGTTGGTATGCTCTTTGGTCTGCAGCACGAGTGTGCTGGTATATTTTGATGGTGTGGAAGCCAGTGATCCGCCCATGGAGATACCTTCAATCTCTTTGTCGTAGATGATGTATTCGCTGGCAGTCTCGTCGGTGACGGGTGTGAAGTTAAAAGCCTGCTGGTACTGTCCGCTGACGAAGATGGCGGTCAGGGGGAAGGTGGCCGGTGAGGTTTCCGTGGCAGCGACGGGGGTGATGGCGTTGCCTTCCGCATCTTCGAGTGACGACTTCACCGTCATTCCTATCTCCAGGCATCCCACGGCGTAGTTCAGCGGGTCCTTGATGGCCACCGACTGTACGGAGCCGTCCATCACGCCATTGTCCTTCTCGTATATGCCGAGGATGGTGTTCCAGTCATTGACAGGCGTAGCTTCGTAGCGTGCTCTCTGGTTGGTGGACGAGGTCTTGATGCGGCTGTTGGCATAGTACCAGAGTTCTGCGGGGTAGACGAAGCGGTCGAGGCTGTTGATGTTGGCTTCCGTGGTGGTCTGTATCTGAGGTTCAAACTTCTTTTCAGTGAAGTTCCATTTTACCACGGCAGCACCGTCGGGCAGGTTGATGTTGGCAGGATAACCCGTAATGGACTCTTCATTGCTTATCTTTGGTAGTGTGGTAACACCGCCATCAGTCTGTGCCCAGTCTGCCAGTTTCTGCACATTAGTGCTGGAGGCGGCAATGGGATGCCCTTCGTTGATATACTCTCGGAAGAAGGTGCTGTCAGTTGACGGTATGGCACGTGCAATATTGGTAAGGTACTCGGCAATGGCCGTAGCCTTTGCGTCGACGGCTGTGTCGCTATATATCACCTCCAGGCTGAAGGTGATGCTGGAGGTGTTGGGCTTGCTGGCGGTCAGGTTGCTGGCTGTGAGCATGCCGCTCTTGAACTTGTCGCCAGTGCCGCCGGTCTCCTTGCAGTAACAGAGGTAGGAGGCGGTGTTGTCGGGAATCACCACTTCGGTGTCGTCAAAGAAATAGCTGGTGGTACCGATGCGGCTGAGGCTCTTGACGCTTTCTTCCAGCGGTGTGGTATCCAGGCCGATCTCTCCCTCCGTGTCGAAGGTGAAGATGTAGAGCTGGTCCAGGTCGAGTTTCTCGATGGTGCCCATGGTGGCAGTTGCCGGCATGCGTGTGTCCAGATGGCGTGTGGTGGAGACGCTCAGTAGCAGGTTGGCATGCTGCCTGATGTCGGGCACCAGAGGTTCGTCGTGAGAGCTGCATGCCGCTACGCCTCCCATCAGGAGGAGCGATGTCACGCGCATACATTTATTATATATAATAGGACGTAAGTTCAAGTCTCTGTTCTTTTCGTTCTACAATACGGGTTCATAATTCTGGCCACTCTTCCAGTCCAATGTGACGCTGACGCCCACCGTCAGGTCATCCACTGTGGGTGTGCCGCTTGGTTCCAGTTTGGCATGTGTCACCAGCACCTGTTCCGCATGCAGAGGCCGGGAATTCTTCAGCACACTGCGCGTCACACTGCCAGAGGCGGTGGTGATGTAGATGTGGTATTCCCATAGGCCGTCGATGACGTTGTCGGACGAAGCCCTGCGGACGGCGTTGATGGGAATCACCACCTTGTCGCGTGACGGGAAGTTCACCGTGGTGAAGCAGGCGTACTGTCTGCCGTCGATGTTGTCGACGGGGTCGGCTTGTACTATCGGAGAGGTGTCGCTGAAGCTATAGGTGCTGTCGGCGATGTTGAAGCTGTAGGCGAAGCCGGTGGCATAGACCTTCATGTCACGGATGCCGCTGCCCAGGGTGTCCACCACGAGCACGGTGGCGGCGTTGGCCATGTATAGGTGTACGTTGAATGTCTGGCTGACGCTGTCCTTGATGTCCATGTCGTAGCGTGCTGAGAACAGTCCCGTGGTGTGCGACGGTATGGTGTCCAGGTTTGTCTGCGTAAGGCGTGCGCTGTGATAGCTCTCTGCCCCGTCGGCCTCCACGCCCAGCTCCTGCTTCACGTTGGCCGTGGCAAGGTGCAGGTAGTGTCGGCGCGGGATGTTCAGCGTGTATTGCTCCTCGTTGCCGTTCATGTCGTGCTGGTCGTGCTCCAGACGCAGGGAGTCGCCCATGATGTCGTAGAACGAGAGGTCCACATCGTTGGCATGGTCGCGGAAGATGGTCTCCAGGTGGGTGCGAAGTGCAGCCGTCAGCTGCAGGTTGGTGCTCAGTTCCAGGTCTGTCTGCAACTGCGTCTGCAACTTCGTCTGGATGTTGGTTACCAGCTTCAGCTCGTAGTTCACCTCAAAGCCGCAGTCTGACAGGTCGTCGTCGATGACACTGCATGCTCCCATTACTAGGGCGGCAACACACCACGCCGCCACCCGCATGCTGTTAGCCATGCGGGTGAAGCGGAGCGTAGTTAGTGTTGTAAAACAGGATAACAGTGGCATCGCTTTTCTTATTTTACATTTCAACACTGAAGGTGATGCCCGGCTCCCAATTCAAGTCGACAGAGAGACCGAATACTACCTGGCTTGTGGTCAGGTCGGGAATGGTGCTGTAGGCATCTGCCAGAGCATCGCTGGAGATGGTGATTTTGGCCACCGTCTTGTAGTCCTGCACGAAGACACGCTTGGTGCTTTCCTGGGTGATGCGGTATTTACTGTCTTCAGCTGTGCGATCTGTGTTGGGGGTATAGGTTTCATCAGTTTTACTCAAATCCAACTCGCCCACGAGGTAGAAAGTGCTGTTGGCAGGGATGAGGTTGTACTTGCCATAGAAGGGTGTTTTGCCGTTCTTTATTTCGAGGGCAATCTTCACGTTCTTCTGACCATTAGTGTCGGCGGTGTAATTGTCGAGTACCACCGTGTAATTTTTATTTGTTGTTGCGGAAGTTGTCAATGCTGCTTCACCCAAAGATGCTGACACATCCTTGTCGTAGATGACATGGTCGAAATCATTGTTTTCATTCCAGCCTGAAGTGGTGGAATTGGAATGGGTATGCGTCATGTCCCATTCCACATGTGCTGGCTGCCCACCAATGAGCAGACCTGTCACGCGCAGGGCGTTGTCGGTCGTAGAGACGTCAATAGACTGGTTGGCGGTGCTGCCGGTGATGGCCTTCATGTTGTCGGTCATGGTATTAGATGCTAGCTTGACATCGCTCTCCAGCAGGGCTACGCCATAGTTGACGTTGTTTTGCATGGCTACGGCGCGGGTCGACGGGGTGATGGTGGAGTTACGCGTCCAGTCACTATCGAACGTCTTTACTGTTCCTGTCGTGGAGGTTGCGTCCCATCCGGCTGTGGTGACAGGGTAGTCCGTAGCTTTCTTATAAACATTAGAAGTGATGATGGGTGAGTTGTCGAAGTAGACAAGTTCGGCAGGGTAGTTGATTTTGCTGAGGGCCACCTGGATGTTATCAGAAGAACCGACGGATTCTGCATAGGTGAAAGTGTTGGCATCGGTGAATGACAGCTGAGCAGCTCCCATGGGCAGGTTGAGGTTGGCAGGGAAATCTGCATTAGCGCCGCCAAGAGTCACCGTCCAGTTGCTGGGGTCGGTGTCGGTGGCGTTGACAGTCACGGAGATATCAGAGGTGGTTGTCTTAATAGCCGTGCAGATGGCACCAGCCACTCCAGCCACTGTCGTATTCGAGCTTTCCTGGTTGATGGCCTTTGCCGTACGGTAGAGGCGGAGTATCATCTCCTTGATGTTCTCCACGGAGCCAGAGCGTACCTCGCCCGTCTTGGGGGTAGTGAAGTCGGAATACAGCTGTGCCAATGAGCGGAAGTTGCCGTCGGTCCCAGCGAGCGTAACCGTTGAAGCCCAGGAGGTGGTTACATCGTCGCTGGTATCATCAGTTGTTCCTTTATTGTCAGTGTAGCTGGCTCCTGCCACGGCGGTGAGATAAGCAGCCAGGTTGGTGGCATCGTTCCCCAGACTGGTGCAGATGGGGTCGAGCGAGAAAGTAATGTCGTTGACATCCTTTGTGCTGGTAGTGATGCTGCTTTCGAGTGAACCAATCTGGAATTTTGTTTCACCGTCGTTCTTGGCCTTGCCATAGAAGAGGAAGTTGTTTGTACCCACAGGGATGGAGAGCGCATATATTTTGCTCGACTGTGAAGCAGTGATTTCAACATTAGTCAGACTACCGAGAGGGAATATGTTGTTATTAGCCGTCTTATCCCTTGCCGGCACTTCGCTGAAAGAGAAGAGGTACATGTCCTGCATGCCGCGGAAACCAGTTCCACCTTGCTGTGTTTTTCCTCCGGTCATACGCGTCTGCGTGGTGCCCATGTTGATGTTGAAGGCAAAGTCGGTACGCACGGCGTTTCCGTCGTACGTGGGATTCACCTCGGCTACATCATCGCTCGACGAGCAGGCCGAGAAGCCAATGCTTAGCAGGGCTATCGCCCCGGCATAAGCCAGTTTAGTAAACTTTTTCATCATGTTGTAATAAATGTTTGTATTCATATTTTCGTTATTTCTCAATTTCCTGTAGGTTCCTGATGGCGTCGGCATTGCCCTGCTGGGCTGCGCGACGGAAGTATTCTGTGGCCTCCTGTTGGCGGCCGTTCAGGTAGAGGGCCACGCCGAGGGCGTTCCAGGCGCGCTGGTCGCCTGCCACCTGGCGCAGCAGCTGCAAGGCGCGTACATGGCAGTCGTGGCAGTCGGTGTTGAGCAGTTCGCTGGCCTCGTTGATGATGGCGGCGCGCTCGTCGGGCACGCGGTCGAAGTAGATGCGCAGGTAGCCGGAGTTACGCTGCTGCGGCAGCAGGTCTTCGCGTATGTAGCGGTAGGTGCTGCCGCCGTTGAGCTGGCGCAGGCGCTGCTCGCGGCGGGTGAGGTCCTGCTCGCTGTCGATGATGTCGATGGCCTGGCGGAGGGAGGACGCGTCGGCGGTGGAACCGCCGACCACACTGGGGGTGGAAGCGCCGGTGGTGGAAGCGGCGGTGGAAAGGGCGTCGCTGAGCTGGTCGCGCAGCTCAGTCCATGCCTCGCCGCCGTTGGCCAGCTCGTAGATGGAGTCGGGCGTGCTGACGCGCTGCTGGATGTAGTCCTTCAGGGCCACGGCGCGTCGGGCGGCCAGCTGCTCGTTGTGGCTGACGGTGCCCTCGATGGATGCCAGGCCGATGATTTGTATGAGCCGGACGTTGCTGGCCGTGTCGGCCATGATCTGGCGGGTGATGTCTACGATGCGGTCGAGGGTCTGTGCGTTGTCGCGGAAGTCGTGTTGCAGCTCGTAGCCGTCGAGGCCGAAGTGTACGAAGAGGGCATCTTTCTCCTTGCGCAGGATGCGGGTGTTGTCGTAGGGCCGGTAGTCCTTGTACTCGGCCAGCACGGGGTTGTCGGCCAGCAGGCGGTCGCTGACGGTGGCCGGCAGCACGGTGGTCACGTGGAGCACCGGCGGAAGGGGGGCTACGGTGTCGGGCGGCACAATCTCAACGGGGGCTGGGGTGGCCTTGCGGCGCGGGTCGAGCACGATGTTCAGTGCTACCTTGGGCAGCAGGAAGGCCTTGTTGTCGCGTCCGTAGTAGGTGCCGCAGTGTGCGCAGTCGTACTTCTTGGCCCACGTAAAGCCCACGCCCAGACCGGCCTCGGCCTCCAGCCGGAGCAGGCGGCTGAGGCGCCAGGAATAGCCGTAGAAGGCGCCGATGGCTGCCAGGTCGCCTTGCAGGCGGTGGTGGCGAACGGCGGAGTAGAGGCCGAAGGGGAAGTGAAGCTTCGAGGCGTTGTAGTGGCTGTAGACAAGGTTCATGCCCCAGTAGGCTCCGCGGGTCTGGAAGGTGGAGTCGCCGGTCCAGTGGCGCAGCTCAGGTGCCAGCAGCAGGTGGCGCCATTTCTTCTCGGCCTGGTCGTCGGTGGGCCAGGGGCGGAAACCGGCGTTGAGGCCCAGCGACCAGCGGGCACTGTCGAAGCGAAGCTCTACTCCGAGGTTGGGGGTGAGGGCGGCATCGTAGGCCAGGTTGTTGCGCAGGACGAAGCGGGTGGCTGCGGGCACGCTGTCGGCAGGGGCAGCAGTCGGCAT
>ERZ842401.7678-NODE-7678-length-10941-cov-6.415028_pt1 | contig 10941 bp, 15 predicted proteins | sample MGYA00521270_ERZ842401 | MGnify/ENA primary metagenome ERZ842401 (study PRJEB31892, sample SAMEA3878208) | bioreactor metagenome | biome: Moose rumen | place: Sweden | collected 2011-10 | study: EMG produced TPA metagenomics assembly of the PRJEB12797 data set... | reverse complement strand
GCAGACGGCGGCGAATGATCTTAACAGATTTTTCGTCACCGTCTTTTTTTATCTAAAACGCCAGATATGGCACACCACGAAAGGAGATTTTTAAAATGGAACAGAAACCAATCACACAGCAGGAGAAAACTGCAAAAGAGCTTCGGGCGGAAGAACGCCTAAAAAGAGCAAAAGCCGATCTTGCCAAGATAAGGCGGGATAAGAAATCAGAGCTTCGAAAAGCTCAAGAGAGTCACAAGTTTATGATGGGAGGATGTGTCCGAAAATACTTCCCCGATGGATATGACTGCTATGAGTTCAGCGAGAGGGAAATGAACAGGATCATTGCCTGCGCTTTCAGTCTTGACGGAGTGAAGAAAATGATCGCAACTGTAGTCAAAGAAAGATCAGATGATGATCACGAAAATGATAATACCGATGGGCAGAAAGAGAACAACAAAAATGATGAGGAACAGACTGGGGAGGAGGCTACTGATGAAAGAGGAAGTGCATAAAATCCTTCACCGAGATTTTCTCGGTGCGCACAGATGTAGCCGTAGGGTTATAGGTACAAAGCAAAGAAAAGGACAGAAATACGCATCACAAAATACAATAGGATTAAATTTGAGCGATCTAATACCGAGACTGATTAAACCCGTGACCAAATATGGTTATGGGTTTTTAAATAAGTTATTAAAGCTGTTTTTGGTCGTGACATATGGTATTTACCATATTGACGAAACGATACTCTGATGTTACACTTGTGACATCGAATATAATTATTGCACTTATTTGTAGCAATATAAAGCAAACTGAAGAAATAATTTTCCAGGAGATATAACATGAATGAAATCATGAAAAGGTACATGAATGATGTGAAGGAAGATGTTGCGAGAATCTATGATATGGAAGATCACACTCTTCAGGAAATACTGGATTACTTTCATATAAAGCTTGAGCCTTTTATAAGCCTTATGACGGATTATCAGTGTGCATGTATGGAGGTGGAGACTAAATTTAAAGTACTAAGTTCAAGACTGGCGGTTTATGGCGATCTTAATCCCATTGAAACTATCAAAAGCAGGATAAAATCCCCGGAGAGTATAGTCAGCAAACTTGACAGGAAGAACATGCCTATAAATATTGATAGTATCAGAGACGGACTGACCGATGTTGCTGGGGTCAGAGTAATCTGTTCGTTTGTAGAAGATATATATAGATTGGAAGAAGTATTTCTTGATCAGGATGATATTACACTCATTAAAAGAAAAGATTATATAGAAAATCCTAAGGAAAACGGTTATCGAAGTCTGCATTTGATCGTGACGGTGCCTATCTTTACTGAAACAGGAAAAAGATCCATGCATGTTGAAGTTCAGATGAGAACGATAGCAATGGATTTTTGGGCCAGTCTCGAACATAAGCTAAGATATAAGAAAAATATGCCAAAGGAGTTGTTAAACGAACTCGGAGGGGAGTTAAAGTTATGTGCGGATGACAGTGCTGCGTTGGATCAGAGGATGGAGAAGATAAAGAATAGAATTATCTTTTCGGATAATCATGAAGGGTGATCATGAAAAACTGTCATTATTATCACGGCGAGCCGTTTCTAACACATCGGTGTTACAATTTATATCTGATACGTCACAGTTTACTTCTCAACTGTTGAATGGAGTAAACAACGATGTTACACTTGTCCCATCAATCGCTTTTACAATTATGGGGTATGTGTTATGGGACTTACAAACCAGGAAGTAGAGAAGGCTATAAGTGAAGGTAAAATAAATAAAATACCAGACAAAACCTCGAAAACTACTTTGCAGATCGTTAAAGAAAATATACTGACTTATTTTAATCTGATTTTTCTGGTACTTTCCATATTACTGATCAGTGCTAAGGCATATAGAAGCCTTACGATTCTGTTTGTAGTTATCTTTAACACACTTATAGGAATATTCCAGCAGCTGCGTGCAAAGAAGATATTAGACAATCTGTCCGTCCTTGATAAGTTCAAAGTAAAGACATATCGTGACAATGCGTTGGTAGATGTACCTTCGGATGAACTTGTACTTGGCGATGAGGTGATTTTTTCATCCGGCGATCAAATATGCGCAGATGCAGTTGTGCTCTCCGGAAGAATAACGGTAAATGAGTCATTGCTTACAGGAGAATCCGATGAGATTGAAAAGAATGAGGCTGACAGACTTCTTTCCGGCAGTTTTGTAGTGACTGGTACATGCACGGCAAAGCTAACTCGTGTAGGGGCAGACTCTTATGTATCAAGACTTACAAATGAAGCGAAGAAAATGCAAAAAAAAGAGTAGTCGGAAATGGTTAAGAGCATTAACCGGTTCGTTGTGTTTGCTGGAATTGCAATTATTCCGATTGGTATCGCCCTGTTCATTCAAGGGATCAGGCATGGAAGTACCTACTATGCCAACGTTACATCTATGGTTGCGGCTGTAGTTGGGATGATTCCTGAAGGGCTGTACCTGCTTGTAAGTATGACGCTTGCAGTAAGCGCAGGTAACCTTGCATTAAAAAAAGTCATGTTGCACGATATGAGGAGTATAGAATCCTTATCGCGGGTAGATGTTCTGTGTGTTGATAAAACCGGGACGATCACCGAAAATGATATGAAGGTAAAGGAGATTGTTTTTCCAAAGAAATTTACTGACGAGGAAAAAAAGAAAAAAGAATCTCTTCTTGGAGCATACATTGGTATCATGGTAAGTGATAACAATTCTACTATGAAAGCACTGAGAAATAGGTTTAAGAGCAGTAAAAAGACGATGAATGTCACTGATATTGAACCTTTCACTTCTGCCAGAAAACATTCGTCCGTGACCATAGAGGGACATCGTTACTATCTTGGAGCTCCCGATATTCTGCTTGGTAATTCGTATGAAAATTATAAAGAACTGATCGAATCTCATACAGCATGTTTGGAAAGGATGATTGCGTTTGTCAGAAATGACAAAGGCCTTGAAGACAGTACAGGTACTGATCTGATCATGTTTATAGTGATTGATAATCCGATAAGGGAGAATGCGGTATCCACATTCGAATATTTCAAAAGACAGGGTGTTGATATAAAAGTAATATCCGGCGACAGTCCGTCGACTGTATCCGGAATTGCAAAAAATGCCGGAATTCCGGATGCTGATAAGGTGATCGATGCCAGAAAACTGAAAAATCAAGAGGATATCAGAGACGCCGTTTTAAAATATACCGTCTTTGCAAGGGTCAGTCCCGGACAAAAAAAGGATATAGTTAAGGCTCTGCAGGAAAATGGGCATACGGTTGCCATGACAGGGGATGGAGTTAATGACATCATGGCAATGAAAGTTGCCGATTGCTCGATTGCGATGTCATGTGGCACAGAAGCAGCGGTTCAGGCAGCACAGGTTGTTCTTATGGATTCGGATTTTTCTCATATGCCTCAAATCGTCGCAGAGGGTAGAAAAGTGGTGGGAAACATAGAGCGTTCAGCAACCTTGTTTTTGTGTAAAAACATTTTCTCTTTGCTTTTAGCTATATTTTCTATCATAAGTGTTATGGCATATCCGATTAAGCCGGAACATGTTTCCCTGATATCAATGTTTACTATTGGAATTCCTGCATTTTTGCTGGCACTTGAACCGAATGAGCATAGAATAAAAAAGCATTTTGTATCCAGAGTTATACTAAAAGCAATGCCTGCCGCTTTGACAGATTTTCTTCTGATAGCCGCACTTATGATGTTCGGTGCTGTTTTTAATGTCTCAGGAGAGGATGTTTCCGTCGCTGCCACTTTACTGCTTGCTATCGTAGGCTTTATGATCCTTGGAAATATCAGCCTTCCGATCAATAAGTACCGAGGATGGGTAATCTTTGGATGCATTGCAGGTTTCCTGATCACAGTACTTTTTTTCAATGACCTTTACAGTATCACGGGAATATCACTGGAGTGCGGTTTGTTATTCAGTCTTTTTGCTATCGCATCAGAACCCTTTATGCGATATTTGACAAGACTGTCTGTATTTGTTGAAAAAGTAATACATTAAGAGTAGACTATCAGGTCAGTAACTTAGTGAAGAAGTTCATACAGATGTCTGCCATGACATCAGAGCTCTCTTTCATGCCACCGATAAACCACTCTTCTCCTATGGATTTAAGTGCTCCTAAACTGCCTATTACATAGTAGTGCTTATGCCCTGGGTTTCCCCCGATTTTTCTCTCGACAATAAAAGGAGCTTTTGGAAAGAGAATATCAAAGAGTTTTGCTTTATAAAGAACGGCGGCCATTTTTTTGTTTTGTTTTACAAGATTAAACAGATCCGATAGCCACTTATGCGGATCATCCACATATTTTGGATCATTTAATGATTCTGCAAAAGATTCCAGTATTTTTTCTTCTATCTCAACAACTATGTCTTCTTTTGACGTATAGTTTCTGTAAAATGACTGCCGGGAAACACCGGCTTTTTTTACTAATTCTGAAATTGTAATGCTTTCAAAATCCATTTTTTCCATAAGTAACAACAGGGATGTGCGAATCGCCTCACGTGTCAGGCGATTTGATTCGTTATTTGACAAATGTTTCTTTTCTATATTCTTCATGTAAGAACCTCCTGTTTGGTTTTGATGTGACAATTTGACACTGAAATGTCACAGATGCCCGTGCAACTATTGACTGCCATATTAACAGGTGTTACATTTGTGCCATCAAGACGATGATACAAGTGTGACAACATTAAGTCAAGAGGTTTTTAATCTTTGGAGGAAAGGATGGAAGTTGCGATCAGATATTTTTCGAGGAGTGGTAATACAAAAAAACTTGCCGAAGCAATAGGCAAAGAATTAGGAATATTACCGGAGACAGTAGATGTCCCTTTGGAAAGAGATGTGGATGTGCTCTTTCTTGGAAGCAGTGTTTATGCATATGGTGTAGATGAAAACATCAGAAGATTTATTGAAGAGAATACGCATCGTATTGGAATCGTATATAACTTCAGTACTGCGGCAATCGTAAAGTCTACGTACTCATATGTAAAGAAACTGCTCCAGGCGAAAGGTATTATGCTGGCAGATAATGAATTTTATTGCAGAGGTGAATTTGGACCATTGCATCGTGGCAAACCCGGAGACAGAGATATAAAGCAGGTCAGAGCTTTTGCAGCAAATGCGTTGGAGTCGTGGTATAAACAACAGGATCGCAAAACAGAGATATGACAGAGTATAAAATATTTACTGACGCTACAAGTGATTTGACCAGGGAAGCTTTCACGGATCTTCCGGTTGTTGAAATCATTCCGATGTTCATTTCGGTAGGTGGGAAAGAGTATATATATGGGGATGATGGAAATCTTACGATAGATGAGTTCTATGGAATGTTACGCTCCGGTAAGTATGCATCGACAGTAGCTATCAATCCAAGTATATATGTGGAATACTTTGAACCTGTGCTAAAAGAGGGAATGGATATCTTATATATGTGTTTTTCATCCGGGATGTCAAGCATGTTCTCAAACGCTATGGCTGCCATTGAAATACTTAAAGAATCATATCCTGAAAGAAAAATCATATGTATAGATACGCTATGTGCTGCTTTGGGAGAAGGTTTTTTTGTACTTGAAGCAGCACAAAGACAAAAAGAAGGAATGTCTATTGAAGAACTGTCCGAATGGGTATATCGGTATCGATTAAATGTATGTCATTGGTTTGCAGTAGACCGGTTTGATCATCTGCTACATGGAGGAAGGGTATCAGTCGCATCAGCCGCCGTCGGGACAATATTAGATATCAAACCAATCCTGCACGTGGATAATGAAGGTAAGCTGGAAGTTGTTACGAAAGTAAGAGGTTATAGAAAAGCAGTAAAGACATTGGTAGAGAAAATGAAAACCGGATGGCACCCGGAAATAAGTAAAAGGGTTCTTGTAGGGCATGGGGACGATCCGAAAATGGCAAAATTGATAAAAGAGGAGGTCATCAAGTGCTTCCCGGATGCAGAAATAAGAATAATTGAGATTGGTCCGGTTATAGGAGCGCATACCGGTCCGGGGATGTTTGCGGTTCTGTTTTGGGGTGATGCCCGTTAGATTAAGCTGCAAGAAAAGGAGGAAATGTGAAATGGATGGATTCAGGGAAATGACTCATACTGCACAGCGTAGTATCGTAAGTAAATTGGCGGATAACATAGTGAATAAAAATCCACAGGAGCGTGCGAAAGCAGCAGAAAAAGCTATTGATCTGGCGGAGTTTTTTCTGAAAAACACTTTAAAACCCGGCGTGTACGACAGTTTTAGGAGCGCAATAGGTAATGAGGACAACCGATGGTGGAGGCTTGTCAATCATATGATCGATAAGTCGGATCCAAATGTTGCAAAAACATTCATACTAAATCTTGGTTACGAAGCATTTCTACGAGGAACTAAGGAAATCCGCCAAAGCAGAGAGACTTACAAATGCAATATTCCATGGCTTATACTTTTTGATCCCACAAGTGCCTGTAATATGCATTGCAGTGGATGCTGGTCCGGAACCTATGGGGATAAGTATGATCTGTCCTTTGAGGACATGGATAAGATTGTAACCGAGGGAAAGAATCTGGGAGTTCATCTTTACATGCTGACCGGTGGGGAACCGCTGGTCAGAAGCAATGACATACTGAAGCTTGCCCAAAAACATTCTGATGTTGAATTTGCCATATATACAAATTCTACGCTGATCAACCGGGGATTATGTGAAGAAGTGGTAAAAGTGGGGAATATACTGTTCCTTCTTTCCATAGAGGGTGATCAGATTTCAAATGACTCAAGACGCGGTACCGGGCATTACAACGCTGTTATGAATGCAATGAATCTTCTTAGTGAATACGGGATCATTTTTGGCACATCGGTCTGTTATACAAGTCGCAATATTGAGTCGGTAACATCCGATGATTTTATCAGGATGATAGCGGATAACGGCGCACATTTTGGGTTTTATTTCCACTATATGCCGGTAGGGAAAAAGGCGGTGACTGAACTTCTTCCTACTCCGGCGCAGAGAGAATATATGATTGAACGCATTCGCTTTTTGCGGAGCGAAGAATGTGATATTGAATTTTATCCTATGGATTTCCAAAATGATGGCGAGTATGTCGGCGGATGCATAGCCGGAGGACGTAATTATTTTCATATCAATTCAGCCGGCGATGCCGAACCATGCGTTTTTATCCATTATTCGGATTCAAACATACATGATTCCTCAATCCTTGATATTTTACAAAGTCCGCTGTTTATGGCATACCATGATGGACAACCTTTTAACCATAACCATCTGCGCCCTTGCCCTATGCTTGAGAATCCTGAGTTCATAAAAAGGATGGTTGAAGAAACAGGGGCACATAACACTGATCTTGAGGAGCATGAGTCGGTAGATGAGCTGTGTAACAAATGCAAAAAATATGCAGAGCAGTGGACACCGGTAGCAGATCGCATATGGTCTGAGAAGGAACATACACCTCAGCCATATCAAAACTATGCGGAGGGGAATGTATATTAGTGTTCCCATGGAATAGTAACGGGATTCATTATCGGATATAGGGAGAAAGATGAATATGGAAGAATATTCTGTTTTTACATGGGCATCAATCATTGTAATCTGCTCTTTTATCGGTTTTGTGATTGAAAATGCATGGATAGGAATTAGATATGGATATTTTGATAACCGGAATATGTATCTTCCGTTTCTTCTTGGGTATGGAATTGCGGTAGTGCTTTTTTATATCATCCTTGGATTGCCAGAGAAATATCCTGACATAAAGTATTTTTCTTCAGTCTTTGTTCTGGTCTCACTGGGGGAAATAATTCTGGGGTATGTAGTAGAAAAGGTATGTGGAATATATTATTGGGATTATTCAGGACTTCCGTTTCATTTGACAAGATACACGAGTCTTTTTACGAGTGCCGGTTTTGCGGCAATGATAACAGTATTTATGAGAAGCGTTTTCCCATTCATTGTAAAAATGCTGTCTCTTATTGAGGCGTTTCCCTTCAGATATGCAGGTGTCATATTTGCAGGATTGTTGATAGTGGACTATTTTGCTTCTTTTTACCAAATGAGAAAAAGAAAAGACTTTCATCTTAGGTGGAAAGTTGAACTGCGTATCAAATCGGAGGATGAATCTGTTATTTGTCACTAAACAAAGATGCCTTACAGACTAAGATATGGAGGAGATGCTTAAAATGAAATATGAGTATGCTGTGATTTACCAATCGTTTACCGGTAATACCGAAAAAATTGCGAAAGCAGTCTACAATGCGATTGAAAGTGAAAGCAAACAGATTGTTAGTATCGATGAAATGGATACGATACCTGAAAGCTTTAACAAAACGAATAGTGTTTAACACCAAATTCATAGAGGTGATAATTGTGAAGGATTTTTTATACAAGATTCACTTGAAGATTTCACAATGGATGTACGGAAGAAATGGACAGGATGAATTTGCAGATGCCTGCTGCATGGGTGGCGCTGTTTTATCTGTCATAGGTATGATATTTAAGAATATCTGGCTATACCTTCCGGCATTTGTTTTATGGGGATATTGTATCTTCCGATCAATGTCTAAAAATCTGATCAGAAGACAGAGCGAAAACATTTGGTTTCTGCAAAAAGTCGATAAAGTGCGGAAACATTTTGAGATAAGTAAACGAAAATGGAAAGATCGTAAGGTCAGCCGTTATTACAGATGCCGGGATTGCGGTCAGATGATACGTGTTCCCAAAGGTCGTGGGAAGATAGAGATTTCTTGTCCGAAATGTGGTAATAAATTTATAAAAAGAACGTGAACATAAGCTCAGAATAGCGATGATAGTATGGTGACAGTATGGAGTTGGCACAGTATTTTACGGAATTCATTCTGTATAGTTTTCTGGGATGGATATGGGAATCGGTGTATTGCACTATAAGAGAAAAAGGCTGGCAGGACAGGGGATTTCTCTTCGGTCCTATATGCCCTATATATGGTATATCCGTCGTCTTGTCGTCGTATATTCTTAAAAACATTCCTGTACTCATGAATCCTGATTTTCCACTATGGGGCATCTTTATTTTGTGTTTTTTAGTAAGCGCCATAATAGAATATGGAACATCATGGGGACTTGAGAAGCGATTTCATGCAAGATGGTGGGATTATAGTGATATCCCGTTGAATATTAACGGAAGGATATGTATGCCTGCAAGTATCGGCTTTGGCATGGCTGGTGTATTCATAGTAAAATATCTGATACCTGCAGTTGAGAATGTACGTATGATGGTAAAACCCGGAGCTTATGAATTGCTGGCTTTGATATTTGCTATAATACTCGGCGCTGATTTGGCACTTACTGAAGCAAGCCTTTCAAGTCTGCTTAAACGGGTGGAGGACATGCATCTTGATTTTAACGAAAAGGCACAGGTTAGTTATGAGAAGATATCCTCGGCTCCTAAGGTCTTGAAAAGACAAATATAGGAAGCAATGGTATATACACTATATTTTGATGAAGGTCAGAGAAGCATACTTAAGAAGATTATACCGATGCCGAATAAGAGAATGTCAGAGGAACAAAATTTAAGCCGTATTACGTTCATCCATAATCTCAAAGAGGCAGTTATAAGTCTGCCACAAAATGAAAGTCAGAATAATAAGTAATGAAAGGTTTGCTTGTGTCAGAAAACTGGTAAAAACCAACAACATCGGGCGATATAGAAAGCTTCCGTGACCTGTCGATATCATATCGGCAGTATTATTTTTTAATATACAGGTATATGTGGAAGAAATTCAATTACTATTTTATCAGGCGTAATTCATTAGACATTTTAATATATTGATCAAAAAGGAAAAATAATACAGAGGTCGAATTATTCGATAAATTATTCGAATGATTTGTTGACTGATTTTGATACACTCAATCAGCCAAAATATCAAATGCCTAAGTATGCGGTAAAAATGGCAACGGGCACAGGCAAGACGTGGGTTATGCATGCACTGCTTATATGGCAAATGCTGAATGCACGGCACGAAGAGATACCAAGCGGACGTTTTACCAAAAACTTTCTGATTGTGGCTCCGGGACTTATTGTTTACGATCGCTTGCTCGATGCTTTCTGTGGTCGCATTGAGAGGGGGACAAATAGTCGTAATTTTGAAACCAACGACTTTTATCTCAATCAAGATGTTTTTATTCCAAATTATTTGCGACAAGAAGTTTTTTCGTTCATTCAGAATAATGTTGTAACAAAAGAAGAAGGTATTGGACGTAAAACAACTGGCGATGGACTGATAGCCCTTACCAACTGGCATCTATTTGAAAATCAAACTGATAATACAATACCCAATGAAGATGAAGAAGAACTAAATGACAAATCACTTGTTGATGCACTTTTACCTATCCGCCCCGGCACAACAACTGGCAATGACTTGGGTATGCTTGACCGTCGCTATCTGCGAGGCTCGGAACTGGAGTATCTTGCTGATTTGGATGATATTATGGTCATAAATGATGAGGCTCACCATATTCATGAACTCAGAGACAATAATGAAGTTGAATGGCAAAGGGGCTTAAATATTATTGCAGCAAGAAAAGGACATGGCATTAAAAGGTATAGACGATCTACGAGCTTCAGACGAAGAATTTTCAAAATCGCATTTAAATGATTTTTTAAAGTATTCGATGTATCATACACAGATAAGTAAATAATACTTGATTATTTTAAAATAATATAATAAAATGATATTGCACAACGGAAATGTTTAAACCAGGTCAGGATCGAGAGATAGCAGCCTTAATAGCCTCTATGTGTGTGCACTATTTTTTTGGAAGTGGATGTATGAATGAATATTTTATGAATATAGCTATAGAAGAGGCAAAAAAAGCTTTGCCTGTTTATCTCAACGTAAATGGTTTCAATCCACTTGGAACACTGTATAAAGTTTTGAGTGAAGGTATCCATAA
>ERZ842401.7677-NODE-7677-length-10941-cov-6.756844_pt1 | contig 10941 bp, 7 predicted proteins | sample MGYA00521270_ERZ842401 | MGnify/ENA primary metagenome ERZ842401 (study PRJEB31892, sample SAMEA3878208) | bioreactor metagenome | biome: Moose rumen | place: Sweden | collected 2011-10 | study: EMG produced TPA metagenomics assembly of the PRJEB12797 data set... | reverse complement strand
GAGATGGTGTTCTGGGTGAGGGTCTGGGCACCCCCCCCCCCCCCCCAATTCCCTTCTTTTCATGTCGTTCCCCGAACTCTGCCCTGACATCATACGCGTCCTAGAGACGAAAGGCATCAGGGAACCCACTCCTCCTCAGGCGGATTCCATACCCAGGATCATCAGAGGAGAGAATCTTCTGCTAGTTGCGCCCACCGGTATAGGGAAGACCGAGGCGGCGATACTTCCTGTCCTCGAGATGATAATGCGCTCCAAGGGCAAACCCGGGATCAGATGCATCTACATCACACCGTTAAGGGCGCTGAACAGGGACATGCTGAAGAGGATGGAGGACTACGGAAACGCCCTTGACATAAAGGTCGGGGTAAGGCACGGGGACACATCCCAGGCCGAGAGGAACTACCAATCGCAGCACCCTCCGGACATCCTCATCACCACGCCGGAAACACTGCAGGTCATGTTCACCGGCAAGAAACTGGTACAGCACATGAAGAACGTGGAATGGGTCATCATCGACGAAATCCACGAACTGTCCAATACGGAGAGGGGAGCCCAGATGAGCATCGCCCTCGAGAGGCTGGTCCTCCTCGCAGGCAACTATCAGAGGATCGGACTGTCAGCTACCGTCGGGAACATCGATCATGTCGCCAGATTCCTCGCAGGAAACAACAGGGAGGCCGTAGTCAGGAAGCATGACACCCACAGGGACTTCGACATCATGGTCGAGAGCCCGTCCCCGTGCGAGGACCCGGAACTTTTGGACAGACTCCAGAGTGACCCCGATATACTCGGTGTCATGAAAAGAGCTAGACAGATAGTGGATGACGGTAATTCTACACTCTTCTTCGTCAACACGAGGGAGACCGCGGAATGGTTAGCTGCCCGCTACCACCTGTGGGACAAGGACATCTCGATCGAGGTCCACCACGGCTCCCTGTCCAAGGAGAACAGGATGGAGATGGAGGACCGCTTCAAGAAAGGGGATGTAAGATGCCTGATCTGTACATCATCCCTGGAACTCGGTATCGATGTCGGTACCACCGAGATGGTCATCCAATACAACTCCCCAAGGCAGGTATCCCGCATGATCCAGCGTGCCGGCCGTGCCGGTCACAGGATCGGAGAGACGATCAGGGCGAAGATCATCGCTACCGCACCGGATGAGGTCGCCGAGGCTATGGTCGTGGCCCGCAGGAGCGACTCCAAGGAGCTGGAGTACTTCGAGGGAAGGGAATCGCCGTTATCCGTCGTTGCGAACCAGTTGATTGCAATGACCATGATGGGTCCGATGGACAAGGAGCTCGCCTACAAGGTAATCCACAACGCATATCCGTTCAGGAACCTGAAATACGGCGAGATGCTGGATGTCCTCGAACAGTTGAAAGGCATCAAGATGGTGTTCGATGACGATACCACGTTCAAACGTTCCAAGAAGGGTATGAACTACTTCTACGACAACATCTCGATGATCCCCGACGAGAGGACATACCTCATACGCGACATCGGGACAAGGGCGATAATCGGTACACTTGACGAGAGTTTCGTAGCATCCTTCGCCGAGGAATACGCCATGTTCATCGCGAAAGGAAGGACCTGGCGCATAGTCGAGATGAGGGAGGACGAGATCCTCGTCGAGGAAGCTAAAGAAGTAGGATCCGTCCCCAACTGGGTTGGATCGGACATCCCCGTACCGTTCGAGATCGCCATGGAGGTCGGGAAGATGAGAAGGCTCAGGAACTTCTCCGACTATCCCGGGGACGAAGGATGCGTCAGGGTCCTGAAGGAATATTTCGCAGGTCAGGACGAGAAATCCAAGATGCCCACCGATAAAACGGTCACCGTGGAGATTGCCGACAGGATGGCGATCATCAACTGCTGCTTCGGAAGCAAGGTGAACGAAACGCTCGGTAAGATCTACTCCGCTCTGCTCACAGCCCGTTTAGGAGAATCGATCGGTGTGACCACTGACCCATACAGGATCATCCTCGAACTCCCGAGGCATGTGGACAGGGACACCATGATGAACACAATCCGTTCGGTCAAACCGGGTACCATAGAGGCTCTCTCAAGGATGACCATCCTGAACTCCTCGTTCCTGAGATGGAGGTTCGTCTTCGTAGCGAAGAAGTTCGGAATCATAGAGAAGGAGGCGGACCACCGCTTCATGAATTTCTCAAGGCTCTTCGAGATGCATAGGGACACCCCTGCGTACAAAGAGGCGATAAACAAGGTCCTCTGGGAGGACCTGGACATCCCCAACACCGAGAAGGTAGTTTCCATGATCGCCAACGGCGAGATAGAGCTGACCACCGACAGGATATCCAAGATCGGTCTCGAAGGCATCACCAGATCCAAGGAGCTCATGCAGCCCGTACGTGCGGACCACTCAATCCTCATGGCGCTGAAGAAGAGGCTCGAGGACGAGGTCCTGTTCGCTTCATGTATGCACTGCGGTTCGCAGTCGAGATTCAGAGTGGGCGATGCCCCGAAGAAGTTCAAATGTCCCCAGTGCGGAGGCGTTATGATAGCAGTCCTGAAGAATTATGAGAGGGACACCGTCAAACTGCTCAAGGAACCCGCATTATCAAAGCAGGAGAAACTGGAACTGCAGAAGATGGGGAAGAACGCCAACCTGGTATTCGAACAAGGGAAACGTGCGGTCATAGTCCTGGCAGGAAGGGGTATCGGTCCGGAGACGGCCGGAAGGATACTGCGTACGCTCCATAGCGACGAGGACGAGTTCCTCAGGGACATCATGAACGCGGAGATCCTGTTCGCCAAAAACAAGAGATTCTGGGATTGAAACTGACAAAAACAGTAAGAAAGCGACGTTTCATTAACAAGTCTTTATATATGTCAATGTAAAATTCACCCCCATGGACGAATCTAAGTTCTGTACCGGGTGCGGTAAACCCGTCGATCCCGGAATGCAGTTCTGTCCTCAGTGCGGAATGGTCGTCAGCGGTTCTGCCGCCGATGAGCAGTTCAAGGAGAACGAGAAGGAGATTAGGGGAATCCTGATCCAGTCCAGAAGGAACTGGCTTATCTTCTTACTTGCGATCTATGCGATCCCCGTGATCATTGCGGCGATTATCGCTCTCGTTGATGCATCATCCTCGGCGAATGCAATCTGGGAGAACGCAAGTTTCCAGAAGTGGCTCGACGAGCACCACATCTCGATGACCGTGAACGACATTCAGAACTACATCACAGGAGCAGCCACAATGGCATTGCTGAGCGGTATCTGTGCAGGTGTCAGTCTGGTATGCGTTTATCTCAGGAAGAAGTGGATCATCGCAGTCATCGCATGTTTCGCAGCTGCGATCCTGTGCGTCTGGTCCATCTTCGGAATCATCATCGGATTCCTCGTCGGATGGATGATCCTTACTTCCAAGGACGTCTTCGACGACTGGCCTGAGGGAACTGAGACAGAGGAATGAAACTCAAATCCCCGAAAGGGAATCAAACCTCTTCCATCCACATTTCTGTAGAATCACTCGGATCTGACCTTGTTGGTCAATGTACCGATGTTCTGTATCCTTGCCACGACGGTATCCCCGGGCCTGATCTCCGACACTCCCTCAGGCGTACCGGTGATGAGGATGTCCCCTTCGGACATGGTGATGAATCTCGACACGTAGGATACCAGCCAGGGAAGGGTGAAGATCATGTTGGCGGTGTTGCCCTTCTGTCTCACCTCTCCGTTGACCGTAAGCTCCAATTCGAGGTTCTGAAGGTCGCCTGCCTTTTCCTTAGGGACCGGTTCCGACATCGGGCCGAAGGTATCCATGCCCTTCGAGAGGTCCCATGTGTTCCCCTCGTCGCGAGCCTTCCACTGCAGGTCCCTTGCGGACACGTCGTTGAACACCGCTACATGAGAGATGTAATCCATAGCATCCGCTTCGGACACGTGCTTGCAGTCCTTCCCGTAAATAAGTGCCAGCTCCACCTCGTGCTGCACATTCGTGACCCCTTTCGGGATGACTATCTCGTCCCCGTCCCCGATCAGACAGCTCACGGGTTTGAAGAATATAGTGGGCTCTTCGGGAAGCTTCGACTTCAGCTCCTTGATGTGAGACCTATAGTTCCATCCCACACAGACGATCTTCGTAGGCCTCATATGAATCCGCCCTTGACGGTGAATTCGGGCTTCTTCTCCTTCTCGGAGACATCCTTTAGTTTCACGGTCTTTCCGTAGAATCCCTGGCAGATGACATAGACCTCGGATGATGTTGGCCTTGATGCATCCGGAGAATGGACCTTGACGGATTGGAAGCGCTTCTCCAGCTCGTCCTTCAGGGAGTCGAACATATCGCCCATGAAGACCTTCATGACCAGTTTGCCTTCTTTCTTCAGGATACGGTCGCAGACGTTCACTGCGAACATGCAGAGGTTGATGGATCTAGCATGGTCGGTGGAATAGTGGCCGGCGATGTTCGGGGCCATATCCGACAGTATGACATCGGCCTTCCCGTGGAACCTGTTGAGGAGCTCCCTCATGGTGGAATCCTCTGTGATGTCACCTATGATGAACTCGACCCCGTCCATCGGCTTGATGTATCTCAGATCGACGCCGATGACATGTCCGTTGGGCCAAGTCCTCTCCTGGGCGACCTGACACCATCCTCCGGGACAGGCTCCGAGGTCCACTACGGAATCCCCCTCTTTGAAAATGCCGAACCTCTCATCGATCTGAATGAGCTTGAAGGATGCCCTGGAACGGTAGTTCAGTTTCTTCGCGAGCTTGTAGTAGTGCTCGTTCCTCCTCTCCGCAACCCAGCGGTCATGTAGGTCGGCCATGAATCTGGTTACGGGATTCTCCTATTAATCGTGTCCGACGGTTCAAGTACTCTTGAAATCCGGTCAGAACATCGGAATGATCGATTAACGACTTCCCAAACTACCGTACTATACCCTCATTCCGAGACAGGATTCTTCCTTGGTCTCCCTCTCGGTCTTTTGGGCTTTTCTTCGGTCACGATCTTCTTCGGCCTTCCTCTCTTCTTCGGTTCCGCTTTTGGAGGAGCCTGAGATATCCCAAGGGCCTCCATGCACTCGTGTGCACTTAGCAGCGTATGCACCCAACGGCCGTCCCCGCGGGACGGCAATGCCGGTGCATCAACATATCTCCAAGCCGAGGTGAGATCCTCCATAATATCTCCGTAGGACATGGTCCTCAATAACCCGGTGTCCCTGAATCTCTTGGTCAGCCTGTAGGTGATCATCGTAGCTATGCTGTTCACGAATTCGGCACCGTATACGAAGAAATCATTCTGTACATTGGTGAAGTCCAGCCCCTCGTCGTTCTTGTAATAGTTGAATACGAGCTCCAGCATCCATCTGTCGTCGTAGCATTTGTATGCAGTCTCCGGATCCATGTCAAGATCGGATTCGAACACGATGACACCGAAGTTTCTGTCCTTCTTTGAATACTTCTCCATATCGAAGTCCCTTCTGGTGCTCTTCTTATCGAGATAGCTCTTCTCCTCGAGGGACGCCTTCAAGGCGTCCCTGTAGGCATACAGGTATCTCCCGCCCTGTATCCTTTTCTTCTTGAACATGACATTGGAGTCGGTATCCTTCAGAAGCCCTTCGAAATCGAGCATCCCGTTGTTGGATATCCTCACGTCGTTGCGCTTTATCGGAGTCAGGAAATGGAGTTCCGGACGCTCATCCAGCTGTTCCTTGATCTTGCTGGGTGGGAATCCCTTGTCAGCCACTATGATCCCCTTCGTGATACCGTTGTCACGGATGAAGTCCGCATATGCGGACGCATCCGTGCAGTTACCCGGAAACACTTCCGCACAAACTATCTCCTCCGATTCGATATCGAATGCGTATACCACCGAAACGTCCTTCGTACCCTTCACTCTGGATTTGTACGAGAAGTTGGAAAGGTCGTTGACGATGCTGTTGTCCTGCTTCAGCATGCCGTCGATCGCTACGTGATGGTCGCTGGCGACCTTCTCCACGCGGCGTCTGTAGAACTTCTTCCTCAGGTTGCCCTTCTCTCCGAGATGCTGATAGAAAGAGGTGATCTTGTTCTTGGACATCGGCAGGCCCGGGTAGTATCTGCTGATGAAGGTGCGGTTGTAATGCGTGGAATAGCGATTGCTCGCTATTCTTGGCCTTATGACCTTCAACGAGGCTATCGCCATTATCTCGTAGGCATACTCGATCGGGTAGACATCCAGAAGATCGTCCATGATATCCCGGGATTCTTGCCATACCAGGGCGGATGAACCATATGACAGCATATCCGGGCCGGCCTGAGCATCATCCTCTTTGGCCACATACTTGCCGTCGCAGATGTATCCGATGACACTGCCGTTCAACGGTTGCGGGTTCCCTCCGGGAACGTACTTGACGCCTAGCCTTTCTCTTACAGCGTATCTTCTCGGCCCTTCCTTACCGTTGTCAACGACAACGGTGTTGGCAGGCCGGGGCACTTCTCTGATCTCCTTCGGTACTCCCATAAATTCCCTCCAAATATGGTACTTTATACTATATTGCAGTACTATATATTAACCTTTTGCTTGAGTCATTTTTCAAAGTTATGGCATGCCCATCTAGGTAATGATTCGGGAATTGTGACCGAGGATCGGGCGATAATATGCTAATAGACCCTAGAAATGGTGAGTCTTCGATTCTGAATAGAAGAATGCGGGCTCAAAGGTCGGATGGGTATAGTACGGTAGTTTGAGAAGTTGTTAATCAATAGCAACGCTGGCTCTATCGAAGCAGAGGGTTTTCACATCCCAAAGGAAACTAAACTTCTCGCTCTAGATGTCCCAAAGCGAAATGCCCTTCAATGATGCCATATGTCAGATGATCTCCGAATACGGGTCATGACGGTTGAACCATACTTCCATGTGAAAGATGACACCTACTGTTATCCAGATTCCAACGTACTTCGTACGTCTATAGAGAGAATAGCATCGATGACATTACCATTGCAATTGTGAGACCTACGGACCATTTGTCTCCAAGCATGGATCGCTAACCATTGAATCTGTTCTATAGGATCGGCAGACAGGACAGTCGACCAGGCAAACGTGGTGAAAAGTCTGATTCATTCCCTGTTGGGCATGTCATTTCCTTCCAGCATCCTGAATCTTTCTTTGAGGGAATCCATGTAATCAACAGGATTCAGGTTGCTCTCTGACGAATCGGGGAAGAAGCATATCCCGAATAGCGGGTAGTGCTCCACACCGTTCTCATCCGTGAATACATTACCTTCGGAAAGCTTGATCGCTCTGCTCACGGTACGGGTTGTTGTATATATCGTTCTCAACGATTTGGACTTCTTATTCTTACCGGATTTCACTTCCATGGCTGTGATATTGCCATGAATGTTCACTATGAAATCTATCCCCAAGGTACTGTTGGACTTCTCGTAGTATCTGAGAACATATCCTTTGGACCGCAGGGCACACGCTATGACATTCTCCATAACCATCCCGTTGTTCGCGAGCGGATCCCTGTTGACGATGGTCCCTTCTATATTATCTTCGGTCAACGCCATCAGTATGCCTGTATCTGCCAGATAGACTTTAAACACATCAGGAATCGTCCTTTCCCTCAACGGGGATAAAGGTTCTGTAACGTTGTTACATTGGTAGATCAGGCCAGCATTCCTGAGCCACATCAGCGCAGGACCGTAGACCTTTTTTCCAGCACCCTTCCTCTTCTCTATATGGATATACTGGAATTTCTTATTGGGCTTTGAAAGCTGTTCCGGGATGGATTTCAAACACGCATCTATATACATCCTTTGTGCGCCTTTGGAATATCTTTGTGCGTCCTGTCCGATGAGCTCCGATATATCATTGAGGATATGACGTACACTGGAGTAATCCTGCCTGGAGGCATAATCTGACACTGCTGCAGGCATCCCTCCGACTACAAGATATCTCCTGAACAGATCGGATACCTTCGTAAGTATGAACTCGTCAATTCTCTCACGTTCAAGGATACATTTTCTAAGATATCCTGTGTATTCGGGACCGATGCCCATGGCCCAGAGGAATTCCTCGAAATCCATTGGATACATGTCGATAACGTTCACATACCCTAGTGGGGACTGGTCCTGAAGATCATCTAGCATGACCCCGAGAAGTGAACCAGATGCGAACACATCGAATCTGCCGTCATCTGCAAGAGCCTTCAGGGACGCGTAGGCCTCCGTGCATGACTGTATCTCATCCAGGAATATCGCCGAACTGCCAGGAACGACAGCATTGTTATTGGGTGCATCGAATATCATGTGGTCGATTATTGTCGAGGCTGAGAGATCCTTATTCTTGAAGAGTTCTGCAATGTCCTTGCGCTCTTCAAGGTTGAACTCGATGCTCCATTCGTAATTGGACGATATGAAATCACGTATGATGTATGTCTTTCCAATCTGGCGGCAACCGCGTATCAACATCGACTTTTTGAGAGGTTCAGCCCTCCATGCTGACATTTTATCCCAAACCTTCGGAATTTCTGACTACATCCTGAATTTCTGATTTTCTCCTATGAAAATCCATGAGCCAGCAATAAGGGGATATCGTTATATATGTAGCAAGATATATAGGATACATGGCAATTTACTATCAACAGAAGGACGGGAAAACCTATGCCTACAGGAGCACCTCGCACAGAGTTCCGGGCAAAAAGAATCCCGTCTCCACGAACGAGTATCTCGGTGTCGTCGATCCGGAGACGGGTGAGATCATCCCGAAGAAGGTCAGGTCGGCTCCGCAGGAGAACGGCGGAGCCGCCGATGACGGCGGGGAGATGTATGCCCTACGCTACGGTTCCGTACTGTTCCTGGATGCGGTTCAGCGTTCACTGCACATAGAGGAGGATCTGAACAGTTCCTTCCCCGACCTTAGCAGGAAGATACTGGCGACGGCCATGGCCCAGGTACTGGAACCGTCGGTGATGGATGAGATACACCTCACCATGGAGGAATCGGTAATCTCGGGGTTCCTGCAGATACGCGGGGAGCTGTCGCCCCCCGTCCTTTCGGATATGACCAAGGACATCGGGATGTCCATGGTGTCTATGGAGACGTTCTTCGATGAACGCTATGCGAGGCAGAAGGGAGATACGTTCGCCATCGATATCACGTCGGAATCGACATACGGCAATCTCGGGGGCTGGGCGGAATGGGGGTACAACCGTGATCATGAGAAGCTGAAACAGGTCAACTGGCTGCTGGTCACGGATTCGGAAGGCATACCGATGGGTTTCCAGATGCTTCCCGGTTCCGTGGCCGATATCACCACCCTCAGGACCGTGGTGGATTCCCTGAAAGAGAGGAATTTGGAAGGTGACGCCCTGTTCGACCGCGGATTCGAATCCGCGGCGAACGTCAGATATCTCCTCGAGAACGGCATAGGGTTCGTGACGCCCTCCAACATGGATTCGAAGGCCCTCAAATCGGTGCTGACGGACAGCTATCCGCTGGTGAAGGATCCGCGCAACCAGGACATGCTGGACGGGAACAGGTATGGCCATGTCACTGTCGGCATTGGCATCGTACCGAAGAACGATAGGGAGGATTGTACCGAGTTCATGTACGCGACGGAGAAGGACCGCGGATGGGAATCCGCGGTCAGATGTTCCGCTCATGTGATATACAATCCCGATTCGGAGGTACAGATAACCAATTCGTTCATGGCGGACATCCATGCGATGAAAACGAAGCTGGAGGGTCTGAAATACGCTGGAGCCTGCAGGGAGCTGCAGAAGAGGAAGGACCTGTCCGGGACATTCACCCTGATCGCGGACGGGGACGGAGGCACGGTCGCCGAGATCAATTGGAATTCGGTATCGTTCAGCAACAACAGGGCAGGGATATACATCCTCATAACCCCGGAAGGGACATCGTGGGACACGGCCGTCTCAGCGTACGAACTGAGGAACATGGTGGAAGAGGCATACGACGCATACAAGAACGACTTGGACGGCAAGAGGATCCGCACACCCGACCCGGACAGGGCCAGGGGAAGATTCTTCGTGAGGTTTGTCGCACTGATGATGATCATCTACATACGCAAGGGCCTGCGCATGTACAGAGACTCGCTTCCCAAATCGAAGAGGAAGGACGACAAGGTTCATAGGATGACCGTAAGGGAGGTCATCCGTTCCCTAAACAGCATAATGGCCGTGGGGAATACCGGCCATTGGAAGCTCACCCACATAACCAAGACGAACCGCCAGATATTCTCCGCATTCGGTATAGCGGACATCTCCACCGGGAGGATCATGGAGCGCCGGGATTACGTGTGCACCCTGCCGAAGAAGGCCAAGTAAGTGTATCCTAGAAAATCCGAAGGTTTGGGAGCCAATGGTCCTCAATGTGCGTTCTGAATGGATACTGTAGAAGAAAAACTGAACATGACCTTCCAGGAGGTCGGAAACCGTTTCGGATTCGACAACGTGACTGCGACGTACGCAGCGTTCACCGACGTTAAGGTGAAGTGGATCAGGACCATGAGATCCATCGAGATGCATGTGACCGACTATCTGGCGGATGCACCGGAGAATGTGCTGAGAGGCATAGCTGAATGCATCTTCGGGAAGATCAAAGGGAACGACACCAACTACTCCGACGAGGTTGTCGAATGGCTGACCTCCGACGAGATACTGGCCGACAACCAAGACACGTACATCGCCAGGAACAAGATGATCGACACCGACGAGGGCAGATACAAGAACCTCGAGAAATCCCTGGACAGACTAAAAGAGAAGAAGCTGCTGGATACGGACACATCAAAGGTCAAGATCTTCTGGTCTGCGGACAAGGACTGGATCCAGGCGGGCTCTTCATCGAACTTGATGAAGACAGTGATCATCAACAAGCGGTTTGATTCGGAGGAAGTGAATGATGATGTCCTTGACCTTGTAGTCCTGAAATATGTCTGTTACGCGACATCGGACTTCAAGGAC
>ERZ842401.7676-NODE-7676-length-10942-cov-4.742721_pt1 | contig 10942 bp, 11 predicted proteins | sample MGYA00521270_ERZ842401 | MGnify/ENA primary metagenome ERZ842401 (study PRJEB31892, sample SAMEA3878208) | bioreactor metagenome | biome: Moose rumen | place: Sweden | collected 2011-10 | study: EMG produced TPA metagenomics assembly of the PRJEB12797 data set... | reverse complement strand
GATACTTGTATCGTTGAAGTTGCAAGGTTCTTTATGAACTTTACTCAGAATGAAAGTTGCGGAAAATGTGTTCCTTGCAGAGAAGGTACAAAAAATATGCTAAAAATTCTTGAAAAAATTGTAGCAGGCAAAGGGGAGATGTCCGATTTAGACTTGTTAGAAGAACTTGCTGTTGCAGTAAAAGACGGTTCATTATGCGGACTTGGTAAAACAGCACCAAACCCTGTACTTTCTACTCTAAAATATTTTAGAGACGAATATATTTCACATATCCGTGATAAAAAATGTCCTGCAGGTGTTTGTACTGCTATGAAGAAAATTGTAATAAACCCTGAACTTTGCAAAGGGTGTACAAAATGTGCAAGAACTTGTCCTGTAGGTGCAATTGAGGGAACAGTTAAGAATCCTCACAAGATTGATCAGTCAAAATGTATTAAATGTGAGGCTTGTTTGAATGCTTGTCCGTTCAAGGCTATAGGGAAAGAATAAGATATAAGGCATTAAAATAATAAGGAAAATAAAAATGACAGAAGATAAAAAAACATTATTTATAGACGGCAAAGAGGTAGAGTTTTCAAACGAACCGAATTTGCTTGAGGTTATCAGAAAGTCCGGCATGAATGTTCCGACATTTTGCTATCGACCTGATTTAACACAATTTGGTGCTTGCAGAATGTGTGTTGTAGAGGTTGAATATCCTAACGGCAGAACCGTTATTAATTCATCTTGTACAATGCCTCCGGAAGCCGGTATCAATGTTAAAATTAATACCGAAAGAACAAGAAGAATAAGAAAAACCGTTTTGGAACTTCTTCTTGCAAACCATGACAAAGAATGCTTAACCTGCGAAAAATCGGGTGCTTGTGAATTACAAAAATACTCCGAAGAATACGGAATAAGAAAAATCAGATATCCTCAATTGAAGCCTGATGAGCTTGTAAAAATTGATGATTCATCTCCGTCACTTGTACGTGATCCTAACAAATGTATTTTGTGCGGGGCTTGCGTTAGAGCATGTACAGAATTTCAAGGCCATTCAGTTTTAGGTTTTGCAAATCGCGGTGCAAAGACAATTGTGCAACCTATGGCAGGAAAACCTTTAGGTCAGGTTGACTGTATTAATTGCGGTCAATGTGCTGCAGTTTGTCCGACAGGTGCAATTGTTATTAAATCTGATATTGAAAAAGTTTGGAAGGATGTAACTGATAAAAATAAGAAAACTGCGGTTCAGATTGCGCCTTCTGTTCGTGTTGCGCTTGGCGAAATGTTCGGTTTAAAACCGGGTGATAATTCAATCAAGAAAATTTATGCGGCACTTAGAAAAATAGGTTTTGACTATATTTATGATACAAACTTCGGTGCTGATATGACTATTTTGGAAGAGGCTCACGAATTTGTTGAAAGATTGCAGAAAGGTGAAAACTTGCCGTTATTTACATCTTGTTGTCCTGCATGGGTTAAATACCTTGAAGATCAACATCCTGATATGTTGAAGCATTTATCTTCCTGCAGTTCGCCGATGTCCATGCAATCACCTGTAATGGGTAAACTTATACCTGAAAAATTGGGTATAAACCGTGATGAGTTATCAATTATTGCGATAATGCCATGTACAGCAAAGAAATTTGAATGCAAACGTTCTGAGCATATGATGGACGGATATCCAAAGACTGATTATGTATTGACTACTCAAGAACTTGGCAGAATGATTAAATCTGCAGGTATTGATTTTGAAAAGCTGGAGGGTGAAGAACCGGATAGCCCATATGCTGAATATACAGGCGCCGGTACAATATTTGGTGCATCAGGCGGTGTTGCTGAGGCTGCCGTAAGAACTGCTTACAAATACGCAACAGGTGAAGAATTGTCGGATGTTAATGTAAGAGAACTTCGCGGAACATCTGAACGTTCAAAGTCTGTTGAAATTGATATTAAGGGAACAAAAGTTGTTGTTCGCGTAGTATCTACTATGGTTGAAGCGGAAAAAGCACTTCAGGAAATCAAAAACGGGACTGCAAACTTCCATATGCTTGAAGTTATGGCTTGCCCCGGCGGATGTATCAATGGCGGCGGACAGCCTATCAGTTGTGATAATTCAAAAATAAAATCAATGAGAGCTCAAGGCCTTTATAAAGAGGACGAAGAACTTAAAGACAGAAAATCTCATGATAATAAGTCGCTTCAAAAGCTGTATGACGAATTTTTGGGAAACCCGGGTTCTCATAAGGCTCATGAATTGTTACATACGACTTATACAGACAGATTTGCTTATTCTTACAAAAATATGAGTAAGTAATGAGGTTTTGAAATAAAGAGAGGTAACTTAAAAAAAGTTACCTCTCTAAATTATAAATCTTTTTTCTTAACAACAAGTCCGCATTTACTGCAAGCCAAAAATTCACCCGTAGAATCGACAGGCAAAAATATGTGCTCGCAATTTTCCTCATCGTTTTTGGCTGGTTCATCATTATCTAACGGATTATAATTATCTTGTTTTATGTATTTTTTATTTATGTATCGATTTAAAAGTTCAAAAATATACATTAGAGTTTAAAACACCCCGGCAAAAGTTCGGCTAATGTTCTGACTTTTATTCCTTCCTCTGCCAAAGTTATAATTTTAGTATCGTCATTTCCAAATTCAGCAATAACTTGCCTGCAAGCTCCGCAAGGCAGGCAGTCCGTCATTTTGGGTGAATATATTGCAATGGCTTCCAATTCTCTTTCACCATCGGCTATTGCAGAGCCTATTGCGTTACGTTCAGCGCAAATCGTCAGTCCAAAACTCGCATTTTCAAAATTACAGCCTTCATAAAATTTGCCTGATTTTGTCAATACGCAAGCTCCTACTGCAAAATGGGAATAAGGCGAATATGATTTTTTGCTTGCATTTTTTGCCCTTGATATTAATTCATCAATATTCATACTTTACCTCATTTTCTGTTCTATTATTCTAAACTATTTTTCTTATTTTACAATCGGTTATTTGAATGAATGTGTGCTATAATATTCATATGAAGAAATTTATTTTAATTTTATTTATATCTTTGATGTTTTCACCTCAGGCGTATGCTAAAAAATTTCAGGTAGTTGTACTTCCTGTAAATAGCTCGGCTGCTTATAGCAAGCTGTTTAATACATCTGATATTGATGAAATTGTTGCCATTGATGTTATTAATAATTTTAATTCTTCATATAAAATTGAGGCACCAAATCTTAGTAAAGTTAAATCACAAATAAGTTTGTCCAATGAGCTTAAAGATAGTGTAGATACTGTTACTTCAAAGTTTACAAAAAATTCGGAGCCTGATTATTCTGCCTTAAAAGTTATTGCAGACAGTTTTAATGCTAAATCCGTATTGATTGTGTATTCTTACGTTCAGGAAAACGGTAAAAGTTTAAAGCGTGATTTTTTTGAAATTATGAAATTATCTTGCGCATTTGAACTTCAAGCTGACTATAATTTGGTGACGGAAGCAGTATTATTTGACGATGTTAATAATCTTGTAATGTGGTCTGCTATGTATAAAACTCCTTTGAATAAAAAAGGAATTCCGCTCAAAATTTCAAATGAATTAAATGCTCAAGAACAAGTTTATAATGTGAAATTATATTCAAAAGATATCTTGTCAAAAAATATCTCGGAAAATGTAACCTTGAGATTTTACCCAAAAAGTGTAAATCCGATAACTGTGAAACCTACGGGTGAAAAAATGGATTCAGGAGTTTTAAAATTTGACAAGGACATCCCGTCATTAAAAAAGCTTATAAACAAGAAAAAAGGTATTCCTGAATATGTGGAAGCTCCCGTTCAATATGACGATGACAGGTGGGGTGAATGGATTTTTGATATGTAGTTGTTTGCCGTAATTGATTTTTTGTATTAAACTAAATTTTATGAAAGCGTTAATTCAAAGAGTAAAAAGGGTATCAGTTACTATTGGCGGTGAAGTTTTTTCTTCAATAAATTCCGGAATTTTAATTTTCCTCGGGGTTGAAAAGTCTGACGAAAAGTTAAATGCCGAAAAATTGGCTCAAAAAATTTTAAATTTAAGAATTTTTGAAGATGAAAATGAAAAAATGAATTTGTCAATTTTGGATGTAAAAGGTGAAATTATGGTTGTATCTCAGTTTACACTCTGCGGAAATTGTGCAAAAGGTACCCGTCCGAGTTTTGATAATGCTGCAAAATCTGAAATGGCAAATGAATTATATGAATATTTTGTAAAGTTAATGAAAGTATCGACTCTTAAAGTTGCTACGGGAAAGTTTCGGGCAATGATGGAGGTTTCGCTCATAAATGATGGGCCGGTAACTTTTTGGGTAGAAAAATAAATGGCTGATGACAAATTTGATATGGCGGTAAAACTTTTAACTTCAAGCGGAAAATTTAAGATAAAATTGGGGCTTGAAAGAATTTCTGCAATTTTAAATTTGCTTGGAAACCCGCAGGAGAATTTAAAATGCATTCATGTTGCAGGTACGAACGGCAAAGGTTCAACTTGTGCTATTATCGCATCAATTTTAAAGGAAGCCGGCTACAGAGTCGGTTTATATACAAGTCCGCACATATTTTCTTATACGGAACGCATTAAAATTAATGATGAAAATATTTCCCCGAAAGATTTTGCCGCTCTTGTATTTGAAATATGTGAAATTGCGCAAAATAATGATATTGAACTTACGGAATTTGAAATTTTAACTGCGGTAATGTTCAAGTATTTTTCTTTGAATAGGGTTGATGTTGTTGTTTTGGAAACAGGGCTTGGCGGAAGATTTGATGCAACAAATGTTATTAAATCAAATCTTTGTTCAATTATTACGCATATAGATTACGACCATACCGAACGTCTCGGCTCAACACTTGATAAAATTGCCTTTGAAAAGGCCGGAATTATTAAAGAAAATTGCCCGATTATTACATCAGAGGGTTACGAAATCATCAAAGATATTGCTGATGAAAAAAATTCTCTGCTTATTATGGTGTCGCCCTTTGTAGGACAAAAATTCTTGGAGATTTTAAATTTGAAAGGGCTTATTCAAGGCGAAAATCTTGCACTTGCCCTAAATTGCATTGAGTATTTGTTTAAAAATATTCCGCCTGAAATTATAGAAAATGGGCTGAAAAATGTAAAGCATCCGTGTCGATTCCAATACCTAAAAAACAGAAATATGATAATTGATGCGTCTCATAATCCAAACGGAATAGAAGCCCTAAGGCAAAGTCTTGATTTTTATTTCCCGACTATCTCTAAACGATTTGTATTTGGATGTTTAAGAAATAAAGATTACAATAAAATGGTACAAACTTTATTTGAGAAAAATGATGAAATATATTTTTACCATTTTAATAATCCAAATTCCTGTACTATAGAGGAATTACAAGCGGTATGCACATACCCTTCACGTGAATTTAAAGATTTTGCACAACTTGACCTTAATGACGGCAAATTAACGGTAATTTGCGGTTCATTTTATATGTTAAATGAAATTATTGAGCTGGAGTGGCTTCAGTAGAAGTTTCTTCTTTTACTTTCTCTTTCTTCTCAATAGCTTCAAATTCAGAACATGTATTCCAAACAAGTGTCGGCTTTTCACCGTCAACATTTATACTCGGGAATTGGTTGTCGCAAAAACCTTTGAGCATATTTTTTGAACCGTCTTGGCATAGGCGAAAATGCTTGCAGGATGAACAAATTCTCATTGTAAAATTGTATTGCGCAAGTTTATCTTGAAGCTCGGATATTGCATCAATCATTCTTACATAATTATTAGTTGTAAATTTTCTGTGTTTATATATAAATCTAATCTTTGCAAGTCCGTATTCACTTATGAATTCTAATTTGCATGGAATTTGCTGATTTTCTCCAACATTTACTATTATATCAATTCCCATTTTTTCGACATCGGAATTTAAATTTTTGGGATTCATAATTTTTGCTCTTAACATTCTAACAGGCGGAAAATTCTTGAATATATGGCATATTGAATAAATAGGGTATAAGCATAATCTTACAATTTCTATCGGTTTTAATTTAGAATTTACAAGGCTTATTACAAATCCGATTGTCAGCATCATAAATGCAAATACTACAACCTTAAAATCAACCATAAATCTATAAGTGTATGAATGACTTAGTATAAGAGCGTATATAAACATTAAAAGCCAAATATTCGGGTACAAAAGTGAAAATGTATGCTCTGCAAATACAGGATTACTCTTAAAAACTTGTGTGAAACAATTTTTAAATAAATCCAATCTGAATGATAAACTGGGCTTTTTAAATGTGTAAGTTGTTGTATCAACATATGTTTGAATATTTGAATCGTAAGAACACGGATATTTAACTTTAGAAAGCAATAAACTATACTTTAATTCATCGTTAATGCTCTTAAAATCAATCGGGCCGAATTGATCAATTATTTCTTTTCTGATTACAAATACACCTGAATCTGCCATTGCAGCAAGCCCGAATAATGTTCTTGCCTGACGGATGAAATTCATATGGTATTTTTGATAAGCGGCTTTAATTTTATCAATAGGTCCTAATGATTGTTCATCAATTAAAGTTTCTCCGCTTATTACGGCATTTTTAGCAAGAGATGCATTAACATTTGACAAAAAGTCTGTCGGAACGCTTCTGTCCCCATCCAGAAACAGGTAAGAATCAATAGTGTTATCAGATTTCAAACGTTCTAAAAGTCTTGATACGGCTTCATCTTTTCCTATTGTTCCAACTCCGCTTACATTGATAACCTTAATGTAGGGCTCATGTTCAAAGATTGTTTCGGAACCGTCAATACAATTATCCAATATTACGTATATGCTATAACTTTCAAACGGGTAATCCTGTGATTTTAATTGATTGATTAAATTATTAAGTGTAACTTTATTATTATGCGCATAAATTATAACCGCAATATTATCTTTTTCTTCAAATTGCGCATAACGCTTGCTGATTTTAAATTTATTGTCGTTCAAATTTCTAATCGCAAGTGCAACAAAGTATATAGTGTATAATAGTGCATATACAAATAATATGTCGAATATTACTTCCATCACAAAATCCCTCTAATCTCTCTTTTGTTAATTATTTACAATAAAATTGTATTAGAAAATTCAATAATTTTCCATCCATTATTAACAATTATTAAATATTATTATTCAATATCAAGTGCAATATCCAAAGTCGGAGCTTTTGCAACAATCGCGCTGGAAGATATAATATCAACCCCTGTCATTGCAATATCTCTTAAATTTTGCGATGTAACATTTCCGCTAGCTTCAACAATTGCTTTATGATTAATCATATTAACTGCTGTTTTCATATCATCTATAGACATATTGTCGAGCATAATTATGTCAACATTGCAATCTAAAGCTTCTTGAACCTGTTCAAGATTATCGCATTCAATTTCAATTTTGTGCGCATGGGAGATGTTTGCTCTAAGTTGTTTTACAGCATTTGTAATTGAGCCTGCAAATTTTATATGGTTATCTTTTACCATAACGCAATCTGAGAGATTAAATCTGTGAAGTGAACCCCCGCCCATTTTAACTGAATATTTTTCAAATGCGCGAAAATTCGGGGCAGTTTTTCTTGTGTCAACAATTTTTGCAGGTAAATCTGAAATAATGTTTGCAAATTGCCTTGTTTCAGTTGCAACTCCGCTCATTCTTTGAATATAATTTAAAGCAACTCTTTCACCTGAAAGTATTGCTCTTGCAGGCCCTTCAATGTCGGCAAGTTTATCACCTTTTTTAATTATATAGCCGTCTTTAAAGTAAAAGTTAACCTTAACATCCTCTGATAAAACTTTGTAAACGGATTTAAAAACATTTGAACCTGATAAAATTCCATCCTCACGCGTCCTCAATTCCGCATGCAAAAAATCTGATTCCCCTGTCAGATTGTCCGTTGTTATATCTCCAAAGCCGATATCTTCCATCAATGCATCTTTGATATGATTTTCAATAAAAAAATTATTTAACATAACTCAAATCCTCATCTTTATTTGTTACGTAGCTATGTACGCACTCTGTATCGGTTTGCGGAAAATCTTCTCTATAATGAGCTCCTCTTGATTCCTTTCTGTTTAGTGCCGATTTCGCGATTAATTCAGAAACCGTCAACATATTTAAAAATTCATATTCGGAAGATGAAAGACATTTTTTTATGCGCGGAAATTCTGATTTTAATTTATGAATTTCATCAATTGCATTGTTTAGCGATTTTTCGCTTCTGTAAATACCGACATTATTCCACATAATATCGCGCAATTTATCTTTTAACGATTTTACATCCAATTCTTCCAAGATGTAATCGTCATCTTCAAATTTATCAATTTCGGATTTAATTGTTTTATCAATTTTGTCAGGAGTTTTTAGTTTTGTATTTTTGAGATAATCGGCAACCGAGTAAGCGCAAACCACACATTCTAAAATTGAATTGCTGGCCAGTCTGTTCCCCCCATGAAGCCCTGTAGATGCTGTTTCGCCTATTGCATAAAGCCCTTTAATTGAAGTTTCCCCCTGAATATTTGTTTTTATCCCTCCCATAAAGTAATGAGCCGCAGGGGCTACAGGAATAAAATCTTTGGAGATATCAATTCCGTGTTCAAGACATTTTTTTGAAATGTTAGGAAATCTTTTGGCTAATTTTTGTTTATCTATGCAGGTTGCGTTTAAATAAACATTGTCAAGATTATGCTCCTTCATTTCGGTGTAATTAGCTCTTGTTACGACATCTCTTGGCGCAAGCTCTCTTTTTTCATCATATTTATGCATAAATTCTACGCCATCACTATCGACAAGCTTTGCACCTTCTCCTCTAACCGCCTCCGATATAAGAAAACGATTTTCACCATCGTCAAAAGCTAATGCTGTCGGGTGAAATTGAACAAATTCCATATCCTGCATTACTGCGCCTGCCCGATAAGCAAGTGCTAACCCGTCTGCCGTTGCACCTGCCGGATTTGTAGTGTATTTGTATAATTGACCTATTCCGCCTGTTGCAAGGATAATCGCAGGAGAATAAATCGTTTCATAATCTTGCGTTAGTTCATTGTATGTTACAACTCCGCTGCATTCGTTTGATGAATTAACCAGCAAATCAACGGCCATGCATCCTTCTAAAATATCTATATTTTTTTGTTCCTTAACGGCTTCGCATAATGCTTTTTCAATCATTTTTCCCGTGGCATCACCGCCGGAGTGTAAAATTCTTCTTACCGAATGTGCCGCTTCCATTGTAAATACGAGATTGTTATCTTCATCACGATCAAATTCAACACCAAATTTCAACAAATCATGTACGACTGAATCCGATTTTTCCGAAATATATTTTACCGTGTTGAATTCGCTCAAACCTGCTCCGGCCTTAAGTGTGTCTGTTATATGTGAAATTGTCGAATCGGAGGTGTTTTCTTGCATGACTGCAACCATTCCGCCTTGTGCGTATCTGGAGTTGCTTTCTCCGAGTTTAGATTTTGTAATCAGCAACAATCCGTCAGGCAATTCTACCTGCTGGTTTATCTTTAATGCGGCATACAATCCTGCAATACCGCTTCCTATTATCACTGCCGAATATGTTGTGTATTTCATTTTTTTTATCCACCTTATCTATGGTGCAGGGTTTCTCTTTTTCAATATATTAAAACAAAATAAAAAATTTTTCCATAGCTTAATAAAGTTTTTATAAATAAAAAACAAAATGTAAATTAAAACTTAATCTTTTAAAATATTGTTACCGCTTTTCAAAATCGTAGCGATTATAATTTTGGTTATTTCATTTATTAATTATTTAGAAAATATTTTTGAGAGGTATTAAAAATGAAACCAAGTGTAAAAGTATTGCTCGTTGAGGATCAAAAATTAATAAGGGTTGGGTTAAAATCTTTGTTTGAGGATGATAATAGTATAGATGTTGCCTATGAAGCAGAAACAGGTAAAGATGCCATTGAAAAATATAAGCTTTATAAACCCGATGTCATATTGATGGATATTGGATTACCTGATATTTCAGGACTTGATGCGACGAAACAGATTTTAGAACTAAACCCTTATGCAAGGATAATAATTTTAACGTCACACCTTAGTGAGAGTGAGGTGCAAACCGCAATGAATGCGGGTGCTTGTGCTTATGTAATGAAGGATATTAGTACGGAAACTTTAAAAATGGTAATTAAAACAGTAAAAGATGGTGCAGTATGGCTTGATCCTCAGGCGGTTCCTATTTTAAGAGAAAAAAATACGGGGCTTATTCCTCCAAGGCAAATGTCCCGTTCTGCATTTAAAGAACAGCATTCAAATTTAACTCAAAGGGAATACGAAGTCTTAAAACTCGTTGTAGATGGGAAATCAAATAATGAAATTGCAAAAGAATTGATGATATCCGAGCATACGGCAAAAGCTCACGTGTGTAATATTATCCAAAAACTTGTAGTGGATGATAGGACACAAGCAGCTGTAAAAGCCCTAAAAGAAGGTCTTGTCTGAAAAATAATTTACAACTTAAAATTTAAAAAATCATAGATTGGAATGTTAAAAGCTTCCGAGATTTGCAAAAGGTTCGTGTATCTTATGTCGGTAATTCCTCTTTCGATATCGCTGATTGTTCTGATGGATACCCCTGCAAGCTCTGCCAATTTTTCTTGCGGCATCTCATGTTTCATGCGTTCTAATCTGATTTTTTGTCCGAGTTTTAATAATCTTACATCCTTCATAGCATTAATTTTAACTATTGACAGAGATATTAATATGAGTTATAATGCCTATACATGTGATTTATCACATATAAATATCAAATAGTTCAATATTGGAGGGTATATGATAAAAGATATTATGGAAAAATTCAAACAAGGGTTCACTTTAGCAGAGGTACTTATCGTCATAGCGATAATCGGGATAGTAACAGCTATTGTATTACCGGGGATTTTGGATG
>ERZ842401.7675-NODE-7675-length-10943-cov-13.764144_pt1 | contig 10943 bp, 13 predicted proteins | sample MGYA00521270_ERZ842401 | MGnify/ENA primary metagenome ERZ842401 (study PRJEB31892, sample SAMEA3878208) | bioreactor metagenome | biome: Moose rumen | place: Sweden | collected 2011-10 | study: EMG produced TPA metagenomics assembly of the PRJEB12797 data set... | reverse complement strand
CGAGGGTGCAGCGGCAGTACGATGTCTATTCTCTCTTTCTCGGCGATGTCGAGCAGGGCACGGAATATGCTGGTCAGCCGTTCTTTGTTGTCTGTGTTGTTATCTCTGTGGATGGTGGCCAGCACATACCCCCCCCTTGTCAGTCCTAACCGTTTAATGATGTCACACCGTTCCTTAGCCAGTCCGCTATAATAGAGGCTGTTGTCATACATCACGTCACCACTGTTCACCACCCGTCTGTCCTTTCCGTCCTTGAAGTGTGCCTTCGACCTTAGGAATCCTTCTTCCATCAGGTTCCGCAGTCCTGTTTCTGTCGGAGGAAACAGAATGCTCGACAGTTGGTCACACACGATGCGGTTCACTTCCTCCGGCATTGCCATATTGTGCGACCTGAGCCCTGCCTCCACATGGAAGATGGGCACATGAATCTTCGATGCCGCTACGGCTCCTGCCAGCGTTGAGTTCGTGTCACCGTAGAGCAGGATGCCGTCAAAGTGCTCTTTCAAAAGCACTTCTTCAATACCCGCAATCATCTTCGCTGTCTGTTCACCATGTTTTCCAGAGCCCACACCGAGGTTATAGTCCGGCTGTGGAATACCCAACTCGTCGAAGAACACGGCACTCATGTTCTCATCATAGTGCTGACCCGTGTGCAGAATTTTCTCCGTCACCTCGTCGGCAAACCTCATTCCCGAACAAAGTTCGCCTACCCGTTGCTTTTCCCTGACAGCCCTCGAAATCGCAGCCGCCTTAATAATCTGGGGCCTCGCCCCAATCACCGTCAATATCTTAATCATGTCAATAATCCCGTATTCTTAATTCTGCGAATTGTCATATAGCATAACAGAAATAGTCCATAGCCAATAAAGCATCCCAATGTGTTATGAATCACGTCGTCTATGTTGCAGACACCCCGTTTCGTTATCAACTGAAGCAACTCTATCGTCACAGAAATGCAGCAACATAATCCAATTGTCCTCAGTAACTTTCTTCCTTTTATGGCCGCACCTGCCAAGAAGCCTAACGGCACAAACAGCAGCACATTCAGTATCGACTCCGCTATCAACTTATAGTTCAGCGACGCATATTCCCAGATGGGTATCATCGAAATCTGCGCTACGTCTTTCTCTTCTCTGAATAAGATGGTGAAACACAGTACCATCAGCAGATAAGCCAGAAACATCCACCACGACACCTTCCTGACAAGTGCAGGATGATTAGGCTTAAGCACAGATAATACCAAGACTGCTCCACATGTAATGACCGAAACACCCAAAGCAAGCGACTTCGGTATCCCCGCATCAAATTCCAGCACATATTTGGTGATTAGTCCGATGTCGTACTTCATCTATTCCTGACAATAAATGCTTTAACGATATTCTTGACATTCTGAGTCAACAATTCCTTTATCCAGGCCATTCCAAAATCATTCCATCGCTGCGGATGAGTGGTTATCATCAACTGGTCGGGTAGTTTATTCTCTTTCAATGCCTTGATAATGTCATCCGTGGAATGAAAAGACCAGCCTTTTTTGTTCCATTTCTCTTGATAACCCTCAATTTTGTCCCTTACACTTACCTTATAGCCGTCCCAACGTCGGCCAGTATCTGTCAGATAGAACATCTTTGAGAAATCAGTAGTCAAGTATGGCTCACCTATGATTTTCAAATCCCTGTAGTCATACCGTTTCCAAATATCCTTACTGTCGTATGGTGACCGGGGACTTCCATGCATACAAATAGTACTCACAGGTGCCAGTTTCCTCAATCGTCCCAGATTCTTGGCAAAGTCACCGAAAGCCTTCTGCACATCTCCTTTACATGTAGTTAGCGACTCATAATGATAGCCTATTTCATGTCCCATCTGATGAATCACCTCAATAATCTCATCATCCCAACTCTCTGGTACTGCTCGGAAATAGTACGTGGCCTTTGCCCCAATCTCCGCCTCCATCCTCGCAGTATGTAGCGAGTTCAGCGGTTTCAAGTCCACATCATGGCGCAAGACAACAAACCGATTACCCGTCTTCCCGTTCATGTAGTCGGCAAACGGCACCATCTCGTAGCCACACGCCTTAAAGCCCGAGAGCAACTCCCGGTACTTGTTTAGAGTAAAGTCCATTCCAATTTAATGGTTGCTCAATATTTGCAACCGGTTATTCAGGTTTGTCAAAATCCTTATGATGACCTTCTGCTATCATTTCTGCATATTTCAAATGCTCCTTACGTGAAATGACATGGAAATAGAAATTTTCTGCAATGCCCTCAATCTCAACAACTTTATTAGAAAATCCCTTCAAATCATGTTGAGAGACATACCTTTCAAACATTAACGAGAACAATCTGCTTCGATATTCCTGAACAGGTAAGTTTTTCTTAGTGGCTGGCAAGAAATTGATAAAGTCACAAAAGAAACTTAATAGCACGTTTTCATGGCTTCGCATAAAATCAGCAACACACTCTTCTATCTTCAATAAAATCTTGGCGCTCGTAACACTCTCACCCTTTACACGACCGAGTCCAATCTCTACAACTTCAACATCTTCTCTATTAATAAGGTCTAATATGTCATCTGCAATTATACCACTACGTTCTGTGGTAAATTGCAGTTTATATTCATCCCCATCTTCAGAGAGTATGGTGTATACTTCTGTCATCTGACGTAGATTATCTTGTCGGGCTTAACTTCATCAGAGCATAGTCTCTTAAGCCACAGATATTTCTGTACGCCAATCTCACGAACCTTTTCCTCAAGTTCCCTTGATGGGTTCTTAATGATTATTTTCTCTGTGTAACTCATAATTAAATACTCTTTTCGGCTGCAAATTTAGAAAAAATATCAATAACCTCCAAATAATTCCATCTATTTCTACCGAAAATTGTACTGATAGTCAGGATTCTCCTTCATGATTCGCTTGCTTTCTGGGTAGTTCTCGATGAACCATGTAAAGAAGGCTGAAACGTCTATCTTCTCTGAGAGGAACTTATCACGTTTCTTTATCCATTCTTCCTTCAAGTTGGGCTGCCTGAGCAATCGCCCAATATGCTCATAGAACTTCTCAAAGTCATCAGGATGATAGGCATAGCATAGTCCATACTTCTGCTCCAGTTCATTCGGAACAGATAGTTTGCCAGCGAACGTGTTACATTTCAATGCCGGCACTCCCATAATAGCAGCCTCTGACGTCATCGTCTGACTATCACCAATAAACATCGTGGCATAATACATCAGCGAAAGAATTTCCTCTGGCGGCACAGGCAACCTGTATTGTTCAAACTCAGGTTCTATCTCACGCTCTGAAGTAATAATCACCCTACCGTATTGTGACAATAGTTTGATAATGCGACGTTTCTGGTCAATAGAGATACCATAGTGTCCTCCATCATGATAAGCCTGAAAAGCCACAAATCGCAAAATGAAAAACTTTTCAGCCCGACGTAGTCCTGCCTTTTTAAGTACCAATTCATCGGGAGTAAACCTGTTTGGGTGTAGATAGGCCAATTCATGACAACCTGCATAGAATATTGCATTATTTCCTTTACGATGCCCTCTGATGGCCTCTGGGGTGAGTATGGCATCACTGAAAGGATGCGAGAATGATGCAAACTTGCTAACTTCATCATCATCGTCATCCATATTGATAGACTTCATCCTGCTTAATTTTGATATTGGCGATATGAACATTGGGGAACCTATTCCCACATTAATTCCTTTGCCCCATACAATCCATAGAAGTTTTAAATAGACCCCTAACTGACGGAATAATTTGGCATAAATCCCTTTACCTTTCTTTCCAAGATTGTAGTACGAGATTCCTTCAGCTTCCAGAAGCCGCTTAATGATTGGTACATCTCTTGTCGCAATAATGACCTGATGACTTTGTGACTGTAATTCCTTAATGACAAACTTTGAATAATGAAAGTGAGCAGGATGCCCAATGCCGACTAATATCTTCATACTCTTCATTCTTTAATTTGTTCTCATATTCCTTTTCAGGCAGAGAACAATCGAATGAAGAGCGTCAGCGTCAGTCGGTCATTCCCTGTCTGGTTGCGGTGGGGTTATGCTGCTTGTCGTAAAATACCCCCCCCAGTCAGTGGCACGGCCTTTGCAGAAGGCGTACCGAACCGATACTGATAATTTGGATTATCTATCATTATTTTCTTACTTTCCGGATAATTCTCAATGAACCAAGTCAGAAAAGCAACAGGGTCAATCTTTGTTTCCAAGAACTCTTGTTGCTTCTGCTTTGTTTCTGCTTTTAACTGTGGATTTTTCAGTAATTCTACAGCCTTTCCGATAGATTCTGTCTGAGATGTTTCATCTATTTTATAGCTGTACATAAGTCCTGCACGGGTCTCGTCATTAGTATTGCCTGCCCAAAGGTCATTGACATAAACGGCAGGTGTTCCAAGCATGGCGGCTTCTGATGCCATAGAAGCACCCTCTCCAAAGAAGAGCGTAGCCTCTGACAATACATCATGCATCTTCTCGTATGGAATTTTTATCTGATATGGCTTTAATTCATCAGATATCTCTCCCTCTGAACTGATGAAAATCTTTGCATGTGGACTGATTGCCTTTACCAATTTCAGCTTATTCTCTTCTGTAAAACTCTTGTGTCCGGCATCATGGAATGCAGTTCCGCTCACGAATCGCACTACTACATAGTGGGTTCCTTCTGATATATCTAACAAACGACGGACCTTCTTATTGTCGGATCGGAAATAATTTGGATGCAGATAGAATAGCTCAATGTTGGCATCGATGCGAATCTGGTCTTTGCGAAGAGTTCTTTCAAAAGACGTGGAAGTAATCATGGCACCAACCAATTTTGAAAACAACAAGTCATAAATTCCTGCTGCTTCTGTATCCGACATTCCAATCTGTCTCTTTCCCATCAGGAATGCAGCCAACACCACACCAGGATTAACTCTCGACACCACGATGTCTATCTTGTTTCTGTGAATGACCTTAGCAGTAATCCAGGCATTCTGTAACAAAGTGACTGCCTTTGAAAGCAACCCTTTCTTGGGTCGTTTCAACTGAGTATATTCTATGCCATAGACATTCAGAAGATAATCTGATATGTCTTTCTTTGATGCGAGCCAGTACACTTGATGTCCTCTCTTCATCAGTTGTTCCCTGACTATACGGTAGTTGTGAATCTGGGCCGGATGACCCGTGGAGAATAATATCTTCATTTGATGTGATTGAGTTTATTAACGATATAATCCATTTCTTCCAGATTGATGAAAGGAGAACAGGGTATTGCTATAATCCGATTATATAATACATCATAATTGGTCAAATTTTCAGCCCTATAGTAGTGCGTGAGCAATTCATCCTTCCTGATATGTGGTTGAAAGCCGTTAAGATAGTTTTGCGTGAAGTTATTGGCAGCGATACCGGCCGCCCTTAATTCTACGATGGCTTGTGAAGCCTTTGGCTCATTCATTCTTAACAAGAGGCGGTTCCTGTTAGAGATACCTCCCCTGGGAACTTCTTGCAAATGAAACTTGCTCCTATCTATCATCGAAGTCATGTATTGATAATTCTCATTGCGCCTCAGGTTCAAATTATCAATTGTACCTAAAGCCACCGACAGATCCTTGATGGTTGTTTCTGGTAGGCGATGAACGGAGTCGTTTGGCTTCGGTGCGCCATGCTCTTTCAGTCTTAATAGCAAGTAGTACATCACATTCCACATATTGTAAGTATGGTGGTTGCTCAGGCTCTCAAGGCTCCTCTTCAAACGTCTATACAATACTAAAAGGCTGGATACATGAGGGAATGCACTTGTATTCAATTGACATCTACTCAACAACAAACCACCCATTGCTGTATGAAGATTTTTAATAAGGCTGAAAGCAGCATAGTCGCCAAAAGTCCCAAGTTCCTTGTCATTGAATGATGATCCAAGAGCCTGAGCACAGTCTTCAACGATTATCTTTCCATTTTCTTTCGCCCATCTGAAGATAACATCCATCTCATTCGGATTTCCCCCAAGATGAATGACTTCCACAGCATCTACCTCTTGATGTTCAAACAATCTGGAGGCATTCATATTGAAAGTGTTCTCATTGACATCTATAAACACAGGCTCATGTCCATTCAGGATGATGGGGTAGATTGCCTGAAAGCAAGCCAACGGCGAGACGGCAATTTTCAGTGAGCCGCGTTCAGTATACAGTTTGCGATATACAAGATTCAGACAGTCGCCTGCTGTTGGCAGAAAATAATGATGCTGGCCGACAAAATGGCTGGACAGATAATCACTGTCAATCTTGGGAAGTAACTGTCCCGGTCTGTTCAGAGGTATCATCTTAATAACGCTTGACGTATAGTACAGGAGATAAAATCAGATACATCAGTGCCGGCAACGGGTCTTTCCAAGACCAGACGGCACTTACTTTCTGTTGGCGATAAGTTCTGAGGGCATCTGATAACTTCATTCTGCCTTTTATTGTCTCTTTGGCGATAATGGTGTAGTCCGTCAGTCTCTCAACCCAAGCCATTTTCTTCGTTGAAGGATGAAAATTGCCTCTCTCTCCATTCAGATAATGTATCATCTCCGACATGAATCCAAATCCCAGCCCCATAGAAATGGAGTGCCATTTCCATGCACGGGTGTTAATCTCAAGGAACTTATAGGTGTCAGATTTGTCATCATACATATACTCCACTTCTGCCAGTCCTGTGTATTTTGTATCCTTTAGAATTCGTATGGCAGACTGCTCAATGGCAGGAATATCACAAATGACGGCAAATGTCGTGCTGTTGCCGAAGTCCATAGGATTCTGCCTTATCCTGTTGGCCATCACCCATGCTTTCGGTTCTCCGTTGACAGCAAAAGCACCATAGGAGAAGAGACTCTTTGCGCCACCTGACAGGAATTCCTGAATCACCAACGAGTTGACAGGCATCTTTCTGCTTATCTCTTTGCAACGGTTGACGAGTTCTTCTTTGGAGTCACAACGGAACGCCTTCTTGCCAAACATCTTATGAAAACTGTACATGACCGCAGGCTTAATCACGATGGGATAGGTAATCTTGTCGGCCATATGCTCAACATCATCGAGCGTATCTGGATACCAACTCTTAGGATGAGGAATACCTGCTTGCTCTGCAAACTGATATGTCTTTCGTTTATCACCAAACAATGCCACAATCTCCGGGTTAGGAATACCCAACACAAAGTGCTTACTAAACTCTTCAAAATTAGTAGCAAGAAACTCCACATAATCATCGGCAGTAGGGAAAAGCAGAGTGCCGGAATCTTTGTAACAGGCTAACTTCTCTTTTAATTGTTCGACATTCCCAAAAACAACTGTCTTCTTGACTGAGTTGGAGAATCGTGCTACGGAATAGCCGTCCTCCACGAACAGCACAACTGTTATCCCCAGATTTGCGGCCTGCCTTGCCAATCCTAATGCTTGTATATGCCCTCCTATGATGATTACTTGTTTTACCATATCTGTCTGTCTCTTTATCCGTTGCGAGACAGACAGCGTTTTGCCTTGTCTTTTCCCGCAACATTCTGCTGTGATTAAGCTGCCATTTTCAAGCAGCCATCGCATGTTGCGGGAATGGGAAACCTTCCTTTACCCCCCCCTATTAAGATTTGTTAACTCTTTGTTTCTCTTTATATCTATCTTCTTAGCCCCTCTATTCTTGGCGATATAGAACGACATGAATGGGAATATCATACCTGGCATCAGGTCATTCCAGTTCCAGACGGCTCTAACCTTCTGTCCTTTCAGGGACTTGAAATATTCTGAAGTGGTTATCACACCTTTCATGATTGCTTTGATGCCAAATACAACGTCTGTCATCCAGTTAATCCATTTCAACCCGACGCGATATGTCTGGGGATATTCCTGATGAATATTGTTCACGTAACGATACATCATCTTTGCATAGTCAATACCACACGACTTGGCAAGTCCCACCCATAGCCATGTCCTCGGATTTATCTCTATCAACTTGTATTTACCGTCACGAGGGTCAAGTAGGAACTCTATTTCACAGGTTCCTGTATAATCAAGTGCCTTGACAAGTGGTGTTGCCTCTGTCAGAACTTCAGGGATATAGATACTCTCAGCGTATGTTGCCGTACCGTATTTGATAGGGTGTTCTCTCAGTTTTCGTCCCATCCAGTATGATTTGATGTCTCCGTTTACTGCAAAGCAGGTAAATGATACTACCTTATTGTTGATGTCATTAGGTATCAGTTCCTGAATCATCACGTCGTCGATGTCAGTGACTCTCTTCAGGTGGTCACATACATCCACAAGTTCCTGATAGGTGTTCACCTGAATCGCCTTCTGGTGAGTGGCTTTAAAAAATGATAGTCCATGATTGCCTTTAATAAGCAATGGGAATCTGAATCCTTTAGCCATAGAAATCGATGAATGATAGCATGTGGCTGGTATAGAAGTTCCGCATTCTTTTGCAACAGATAATAGTTTCTGCTTGTCAATGATATCATACAAGTGATTCTTGTCAGGAACAAGCATCTTATAATATGGATTCAGCAAATCTTGATGCAAGGATAGATTCTCTACAACATGATCGTTACTGGCTATCAGGAACCATCCATGCAGATTTTCTTTCCGTGCCAAGTTGACCAAGAAATCTATGAAATCCTTCGACTTGAAGTCTGGACAACGGAAACTCTTTGTGCAATACTTTGAATGTTGGGCCAGACAATGCACTACATCAACAACATACACAGGAATACCCAACTCTCCCAGTGACCGGGTATTGGAAAGCCCTTGCACATGTCCTTCTATTACAATAGCACCGTTTTTCATACTAAATCAATTTGAATGTCATTACTACCCCTGCAATGAGCAGCCTGAGATTTCGAGCAAGCCATACCTACCCCGGTAATACCGTGCCCGAGATTCTGGGCAGCATATTGCATACCCAGTGATGGCGTGCCAGAAATTTCAGTTGCATTTTCTAACCCGTATGATGACGTGCCTGAAATCTGAGGCATACTTTCTCACCCCGGTAATAATATGCCTGAAATCTGGGGCATATTTTCTACACCGTGTAATGAAGTGCCCGAAATCCAAGGCAGACTTTCTACCCCTCGGAATGGCGTGCCTGAGATCCAGGGCTGTATATTCCACCCCTTGCAATGACATTCTGACACTATTTACTGGTTTTTCCACGTAGCAAAATTATTCTGAGATCCTGATGAAGCGATTCACCCGCTCATCAACAATGCGCAGGTATTTCCGTTTCATCTTGTCGTTCAGATAACTGTTGCCTATCAGTTTGAATACGGATTCAGGAATCGACATGTATTTATCAAGCACTCTCTGAATTCGAGGTGATGGCAAGCCAATCCTTATGCCAAACCGCTCAAAATCCAGTCGGCAGGGATGTCCTGTACGGTCATAGACATCACTCTTCTCTGTATCAGCAGACAAGCCACCATCCAAACCGAAGTCGTCACCAACAACATGCAGGCTCGTATTCAGCAAGTCATAGGCAGGCGCAAGACGGTAGTCACCGCCTTGTCGGATGATGGAAAAGTTCTTCAGGTGGTCGTCCCCATTGGCATAGATGTAATTGAACACGACGAGTTCGAAGAATCGTTCCATGTCCACCAGCCATGCGGGAATATACTGACGTATGCAGTTGGCGATGTCTTCATAGCAGCCGCTGTATTTGAAGTATGTCCCGTCGGTCTGCTCATTGCGCCCTACTAAGGATGCAAAATCCTCCATCTCCGCTTTTGAGCCGTCGGGAAGAATATCAAACCTCTTGGTGAGATACACCGCCTGGCCGTCCTTGGTAAAGCAAAGGACCATTCTCTGCCGTCACGATGCCATACACCTGTCGGGCAATCTGCATAGTCACATGCTCGTTGGCAGGAATCTGTTTGCGAGTGGCGATGGTCTCATCCCACGGTGCAGGTTTCATAATGTAAGTTGCGCGTTCGGTGCTTTGGGCTATCCGGATACTACCGTGATCAATGACGGCAGAGAATTTCTCCTGAACTCCTGACACAGAGATGCGTTGCATGGCTTTTCGCATCAAGTCCGACTGCTTCAGATTACTGATGTTAAAATCTAAGAACGGCAACACACGCAGCCCGTCAAACAGTCTTTTGACTGCTTGAGGACTGTAAGTATTGTAACCTTCAGCCAATGTCGATGGACAACATTTAACCTCAATCATCTTCAACATATCTGAAATTGACAGCGCCTATCATGTCTGTTCCTACTGTAGCCATCAGCATCCCGAAGAAATCTTGTTCATCTATGCGCTGTTCCCTGCAAATGACTTTTCGGTTAGCACCCTCGGGTAACAGGTTCGTGAAGAACGGGAAAAGATTTTTCGACTGATACTGCTCTCGTCGTTTCGGCAAAGAGAGCGAGACTGGTGGAAGTTCTGAAGCGACATAATCGGCAGAATATGCAAAGACATATCCATTGTTAGGACTCTGTTCTGTCAGTATCCCAGCCTTTCTGTCGTTCACATATACTGCTAACTGCCTCATTTACCTTCTGTTTTTAAACCGTTTGTCTGATTCTGAACTGCATCTCCAGCCCTAAAACCTCTAATATCTTCTCAATGGTTTTCAGGGAGGGATTACCAGCACCACGCTCAATATCCTTTACGGTGGCTATGCTTATGCCAGCCATCTCTGCCAAATCTAATTGGGATATGCCCAACACAGCACGTCGCTCTCTGATAACCTCTCTCAACACCATGGAAGTATAATATAATCAACTTTTGGCTGCAAAGATAAGCATTTTATTTGAATTATGCAAGAAAAGTCTAATAAATCATACTTTTCAACATCTATTTACTGGTTTTTCCACGTAGCAAGATATTACCTATGGTGCCGAAGAAGTAGCGGACGTCGGTCAGGACGGGGTGCTTCAGGCAGGCTTCCACATAGCGACGCTCCGATGTCTGCA
>ERZ842401.7674-NODE-7674-length-10944-cov-6.652677_pt1 | contig 10944 bp, 11 predicted proteins | sample MGYA00521270_ERZ842401 | MGnify/ENA primary metagenome ERZ842401 (study PRJEB31892, sample SAMEA3878208) | bioreactor metagenome | biome: Moose rumen | place: Sweden | collected 2011-10 | study: EMG produced TPA metagenomics assembly of the PRJEB12797 data set... | reverse complement strand
CAAGCTGTGCATAGGCTGTTGACGACTTATCGAGATCGCCATACCGTTCCGGCATACTCATTTTCACAAAAGCCATAGACGCCTTGGTCAGCGGCATGAAGTTTGTTTTCATCAGTCCCGGATTAAAAGCATTTACATATATGTTGCTGCCCTGACTACTCAGCCGCTCTGCCAGTTCATAAACAAAATACAGATTGCACAGCTTGGAATAGGAATAGCGGATGCTCTCATGTGCGAGAGCGGCATTAGGATGCGCCAAGGCCTCCGTGCCTCTCCACTCCATCTTTCCCATCGGTGAATCGTGCATATCGCTGCTGGTGGCAAAGATAAGCCCTTCTTCCTCCATCCACGGGAGCAGGAGGTTGGTCAGCAGGAAATGTCCAAGGTGATTCGTTTCAAAAATCACGTCAAAGCCGTCTTCTGTAAGACCGCTGTTTGTCCCGCTAACGCCTGCGTTGCAGAGAAGCGCGTATATTTTTCCGTATCCGCTTTCTTCATATTCTCCCGCAAAACGCCGTACGGAATCCAGAGAAGCCGTGTTGAGCTCCATCACGACAATATTCTCGTTGCCGCTTTCGGCTATGATGGACTTCTTAGCATCTTCGCCTTTTTGTACGTTTCTGCACGCAAGAATGAGCCGGTACTCTATACCGCTGTTTGCAATCTTTTTCGCTGTCTCGAATCCGAGTCCTGAGTTTGCTCCGGTAATGATGACATTTTTCATAATGATTCCGCTCCGATTCCAATCAACTTCTGTAGCAAGGAAATGAGCTGCTGCTTCTCATCTGCAGTCAGTCGCTCGGTCAACTTTTCCTCGATTTCCACGCCCAGTTCTTCCAATTCACTCTGCATACTGTCCGCCTTTTTCGTCAGTGCCACCAGCTTGTGTCTGACATCATTCGGATTGTCAACGCGAGTGGTGAAGCCTTTCTTCTCCAGTGCATCCAGCAGACCGAGTGTTGTCGGATGTGTCATGGAATACTGGCGCTCCAAGTCGACCACTCTCGCTGTGCGCATCGGCTGCGTGTAAAGAAACTTGATAATCTTGTATTGCGACGATGTAAGGTCATATTTTGAAAAATACGGATTAGAGACTTTATCAAACTCCAGCGCGGCCTTTTTCACCAAAATTGCAACTTTATTGAAAAGCATAGTGTCCTCCTTTATGTCGTAGGTTCCTACTACATTATAACGTAGGATGCTACGTTTGTCAAGAGGCTGGTGTAAACTAAGAATAAAAACTCCTCCATGCCATTACCGGCACAGAGGAGTGGCTGATTGTTTATCGCCCTCTTCATTATCTTTAACAGGTTCGTCAAATACGATTTCGCTCAATTCTTCCCAGTACTCCCGTTTTCCTTGCCTGCGCAAATAGTCATGCCCTCCATCGACGGACACACGGCCACAACTGCAAGTTTGGAAATCATGCCGGTATGTGCTCTCAATCACATCGCCGCAGTAGTTGCACTTGGCGGCATTTTTAATGATACGTACTTTCATGTATCCGATCCTGAGCGATCCTTTTCATGCTGCTTTTTCCACTCCGCGAACTTTTTTGCATTCTCCGGATCCTGCAAGTATCGCTGTGTGGCCTCATATAACGCTCTTCCGAGTGCCTTTTTCTGATATTCCGTAGGAGCCACGTTCTTCATGTTGAACGAAGCGATCTTCTCGCCCGTTGCAAGATTGACCACTGCTGCCGGACAGCCACGGAGGATGGGCTGCTTTCTATCTGCTGGGAGAGCATTCAGAACGGACACTTGAAGCTGGTTGAATTCTTCCGGCTGCAACTCATTATCCGGTATCCCACCGTGATTGAACTCAATGACGGCATAACCCTGCGATTTCTTTTTCATATCCTTTTCCTCCACCAATTCTCACGATCCAACCTGCTGAATCTGTTCTGCCGCAGAAAGATCAAAGACGGCCAGCCGCTGCCTTGGATATGTCTTTCCGGGAATGCGGTATGATTTCCCGTCCTCCCAGTTCAACCGGTTTTTGAGAAGACTACACAGCGGGAGGCTGCGCACCTCCATTTCCCATTTTCCTTCTGCCCGCTTTGGCACCCTGTGTGATTGGAAGTCCTTTTTGTGGTATGCCTCCATAATCATGGACTGTCCATCTTCTTTTACAAGAAACCGTATAAACTTCGGATTGCCAATCTCGATTATGGTTTTGCTGAAAATGTGTAACCGGGATGTACTAAGGTAGAACGAGAGATACGTATCATTCGGCATGTTTCGCCTCCGGTCTCTTCCATTTCTCCGGGGAAGAAAAATCGAAGTACAGCATCACCTTGTTCGATACGGTTACCAGTCGCCCTGTGGAACGGTAGATCATGCTCTTGTCCCAACCCCACCGTCTTGATTTCCCGTTTTTTCGCGCGTGACCCCACGCCGTTGTCCGGTAAAATAGGCCTGGAGATTTGACTCCCCCTACCGGGTGAGCGAAACGTCACGGGAAAGTTACTGCTTTCGGGAAATCGTTGGGAATGGTTTGCTCCATATATTCAGCCCTCAAATGAGGACATTATTTTCAATTTCAAGTATCAAATTCCTCGGAGATAGCGCCATGGCGTCCTCCTTCCTTTTAGACCAGACGTATGATCTGGCTGTTTGCCGTGATGCGATCCACCAGGGTCTGCATCAGGTGTGTGTCGTCTGCCGCACTGACCCAGCCGGACAGCTCGCGGTTTGTAATGATAATGAGGCTGCGCGCCTCGTTGAGGAAGGATACCGCCCGATAGAATCCCGGCAGATCCTCCGGTGTGATGTTAGCGTACATCACGTCGTCGATGATAATTACCGAACAGTCCAGCATGTATCGATAGATCTTTTCCGTCTTGCGGGAGCTGTCCTTGTTTTTGATTACTCGCAGAAATTCCTCAATATTGCAGTAATATACGGTCTCTTTCTGATCCAGCGCCATCTGTCCAATATGGGCTGCTAGCGTTGTCTTGCCGGTGTCGCATTTTCCGATGATGACGATGTTCTGTTCATCCTCGATCCATTGTAGAGTGTCGAGCTGTTCCACCTGCCATGCAATACCGGGCTTGAGTCTTGCTGGATCAAAATCCCGCTGCGGAAGACGGCTGGCATTTTTGTTTCGCTTGATCGCAGCCTGGCTACGGAGCTCCAACTCTGCGCTGAGAACGTAATCCAGATAATCGATATTGGACACTGTTTCTCGGTTCAGATCAATCTTGCCATGGGCGAGGTTCTGCAGATTCAGCAATCGGGCCTTCTCAAATAATTCAATCAAGTCTGCCATGTTGTTCCTCCGCAATTTCTTCTGCGCGCTTCTTGTAATGGTAGAACGCGTGTGCGCTCAGTTTTCGTTTCCCGATGCTGATTCCATAGCGATATATCAGAAATGCCTGGATTTCATTCAAAGAGCATATCCCTACGCGAATACAGTATCGAATCGCCGCTTCCACTTGGTCGACGGAGTATGCTTTTGTAAGCGAGACGAGCCGCCGCATTTGAACGTTGGCGTAACGACCATTCTGTGTTCGGAGTTTTGATATAAAATCCTCGATATCCTCCACGTCCTCAAATATCCGCCGTACGGCATTTTCTCCGACAGTCTCCATTTCAACACCGTCGTCTTTGTAGGGAATGTCTCCGCCTTCTTCTGCCGACTTTCGGCATTTATGGATCAGCTCGCCGGTGCCGGCCTTGTAGAACATGAGCAAGCCGTCGTTTTCTTCGATGCGGATCTGGTCGAACTGCTTAACCCGGGAGTGAGGCAGCTCATATTTGCTCCAATCATATACGACAGCATATTTATCGGAGACAGCACGAATTGCCACTTCCGTATCCTCGAACTGCACCTTTTCCAGATGTTTCGATTCCTCCCGGAACAGTTCCCGCGGAGCTTTTCGTGTTCGCTCGTGGGTGGTGCCGTTGCACTCCTTGTCCAGCCACTCCAGCGCCGCACTGTTCAGAGAATCGATCCCAGCATACAGTCTGCCTTGCAGAAAGCCCTCTTTCACGTATCGCACAAAGCTCTCGACCTTGCCCTTCGTCTGAGGATCGCTCTTGTGACAGAGGATAACGCTGAATCCTGCCTGTCGTACGAAATCCTCAAACTCCGGGACCAGGATGATATTGCCGTAATTTTCACTGACGACAAACACCTTGTCCTGATCGTAGAGAATCGTCTGTGTCCGGCCGCCGAAATACCGAAAAGCATATTTGTGCGCTTTGATGGCTGTCTTCGTTCGGAAGGGCTCTCGGCTGAAATACACAAATCGCATCCGGCTGTACGATAACACCATGCAGAAGAAGTAGACCCACAGGTTCCTGTCGTACATGTCCTTCATTTTGAACTGACCGAAATCTACCTGCGCCTCATATCCTGGCGGCGTTTCCTCCCGGAAAGACGTAGGGCGGTTCTCTGGTCTGACATAGCCGGTCTGCTCTCGCAGATCCTTTACGTATCGGAAGAAGGTCGTTTTCTTGCAGTTGAAATCAGGAAACTGATCCTTAATCCGATACATGATATTCGTTGCCGGCGTCTGCGGACAGATTTTCAGGATGCTAAGAATAAATGCGCGATACTGTTCGAGGTACGGTGTATTGTTCCGCAGGTAATTCTCGAATGCATCCTCATCCATCCGCAGCCATTTGTTCGCGCTGGGGACCGAGATTCCGATTTTTTTGCAAATTGTTGTTGTCGGCACTCCCAGTGACTTCAGGTGCTTGAGTTCTAAAAACTGCTCTTTGGAAATCATAGTTTTTTACCTCCTTTGTTTGTTATTTGATTTCCAAATCAGCTGCGCACAATCATACGCATCACCGCCTCTCGTATATATGGCAACAGCCACGGTTGCCCGTGGCTGAGTGCTTCATTTTATTAATCTAAATCATCGTATTTATACACATGCAATCACTTTGGTATCCAGCTGATCTAAATCATTGATATACAGTTCTTCAATATTGCCAATTCCAGCAACCTTTGCTGCGGAGATAACCATTAACCTTTCATACTCAGGTATCCTTAGGCCTAAGATGATTTTATTGGGCTTCATTTTAATACATGTGCGTTCTGGTGTCATAGTCGGGCGGATCATGCGCCATTCCTGATCATATTCGTGGCATTTTTTCTTAATGAGAGAAACTCGCTCAGCTTCCCACATTACCGTCTTATAGCTCAGCTCTGCAATCTGAGGAGAAACATGTTCATCCCACAGTAGGCAGGCCAAGGCGAACTGCGTTGCATCATAAGCGTCCTCGGTATAATACACAGGATATATGGAGGGCCTTTCAATCAACGAACGACAATTCTTACATACATCTTCTTTCCCGCACAAAAATGTGTTTTCGTCCTTCATGTCGTAAACCAGAGCAAAGCCCCTGTAATTGTTTGCATATTTAAGCCACAGAGTCTCGTTTAATTCATTTTCGCAAAAGCAGATAGAAAACAGGTTTTTCTGTATGATGGTTCTTACCTGCTTTACTCGCTCTGGAAACTTCGACAAATCAAGAGGGTGCTCTTTCAGATTCTTGAGGAACTGCTCGGCGCCGATTCCAATAACAGGTTCTAACATCTTAAGTCCATTAAGCAACTCCGGACTGTCAGAGGAAACAAGATTACTGAGCATTTCAAACTGTGCTCTTATCCGGGCATAATCAAAGTGAATAAATGTGTCAAAGGGATCATCATAGTAATCTGCAGAGGAATAATACAGCTTATTCACTTGTAATTGCAGCAGAGAATTCTCGCTTACAGACCGAAATCTACATACTTTTTCGGGTACTTTTATCGTAGCCAGTAGTGCCTGTAGATTCTCAGGGGTATTATCACGAATCCTACAAAGCTCATCCCAAAATGTTTTTCTTCCGATAGTATCCATTATCTCTTACCTCACCATCAGCGTGATGTAAAAAACTTAAACCAATGATTGATTATATTGTCTTGCGGATATAGTAAGTGGATCGTCCACCGCCGCGCTTTTCAATCTCGCCACTGGCGCAGAGCGCACGAAGATGGCGTTCAACCGATGTGGCGCTCATTGTAGTAACAATCTCGGCTATTTCGGCCTTTGTGAACTTGCCGATTTTGGTTTTTACCGCGTTCCGTACGGTATCCAGAGAGGAGGTCGAAACTAGCTCCATCCGTTCCTCAAAATCACGGTATGCCGCTATGATCGTTCCCAGCAGATATTTGATAAACGCTGTGGGATCGTCCTTGCCCTCATGCCAGCCGGTCTGCGAGGCTTCCAGGGCGTCGTAATAGCTTTCTTTTGTCCGTGCGATCTTGGCTTCCAGCGAGATATACTTGCCGATCTCATATCCGCTTCGATAGAGCAACAGCGTCGTCAATAGACGCGACATCCTGCCATTTCCATCGATAAACGGGTGGATGCAGAGGAAATCGTGGATGAAGCACGAGACGATCAGCAGCGGATCCACCTTACCTTCACCGACAGCAAAGTTGTACGCATCGCACAGCTCGCGCATCGCCTCCGGCGTTTCATACGGTGCCAATGGTGTAAACAGCGCATAGGTCCTTCCGTCTGCCGTGGTTGCACTGATATAGTTCTGTACGTTCTTGAAGGAACCGCCGAAGGCGCTGTCGGTGTGGCTGAACATGATCTTGTGAAGCTGAAGGATATAGTTGGGCGTCAGCGGGATATACTCGAAATTCTCATGCACCGTGTTCAGCGCGTCGCGGTAGCCTGCGATCTCCTTTTCGTCGCGGGTGCGCGGCGTCGTCTTCTCGCTCATGAGCTGCCGCAGGCGCGTATCCGTCGTGCGGATTCCCTCGATCTCGTTGGAGGATTCTGTGCTCTGGATCTTTGCGATCTCGATTAGCTTTTCCACGTCGGCAGGTTTTTGACGCAGGTACAGCTTCTGCTTTCCTTTCAACTCATGGATCTGGGAAAGGTAACCGACGATCTCATTATCCCAAGCCTTTTCTTTCAAAAAGCTGTAATTAAATCTCCGCATTTTCTTCACCTCACTTCTATTCTCGCCAATTATATCATATTTGACAAGAATATTCAAGCGTTTGATGGAATTGTTATCCTGACTGATTGCGCAATACTACATCGTTTTTTGGCCTTAAAATGGTGGTTTGATACATTTCAAGGCTAGCTTCGGTGGTTTATTCTTGTCTTCCTAACATGATTTTTAGCGCGTACTCCATCAGCAGGTTGATGTTTTTGTTGTGGTATTTATCTCCGATATCAAGGATTTCATCAAGGTGCAGCGAGCGGAACCGCCTTCGATCTATACCGATGATTTCGAAAATCCATGCTTCCAATTCTGCTTCGTCTTTTGCCGGAGGCAGCGTATAGAGCTTGTCGCAAAGGGCCTTCTCTGGTGAGGCGATGCGGTACAGGTTATTTCCAACCCTATTCTCTAGAACGGAGAGCGGGAATGATTCAGCCGGGATATCTCGATAGGCGAATGTGCCGAACGGGGTATGGTAGCTTTTGGTTCTTCGCTTGCCGTATGTAGCGCTTTGATAGCCGCTCGGTATTTTGTCTATTAGTTGATACTGCGCCAACGCATAGTCAAACGAGAGGTATGATGGGCCGTATATGAAGCAAGCAAGGCATTTCCCGCTGATATCCGGATCCGTTGTGTATAGACCTCTTGTAATGGGAAAAAGCTTCTTTTCCCGGATCATACGATGAATCTTATCATTCGGATTTTTATATCCCGAAAGCGCTTCCCGCAACGTTTCTGTTGTATAGATCATAACATCATACCGTTTTTGCCTTTGGCATTGGATTATCTGGAGCGGATTTTCCGATTTCGTCGTTCCTGTCTGCCCAAGAAAAAGGCCGCCCCGAAACGTTAGAATATAGAAATCCATTAAAACACAAGGAATGGTGTTCTTTTATTGTACTGAAGTATGTAGTATCTAAAGCAATATCTGAAAAATGCATATGTGAGAAATAATAATAGGAGATTCCCGGAAATTGCTTCAGATGCTCCTTTGCTTCAGCCAAGCAGTGAGGTGTGAGTTTCTGTGAGGCTTTTTCTTATAAAGCCGTACGTGAGAAGAAATATATATAAATTCCCAGAAATAGCCTCACAATGGCCTTATTCCTCACACTTGAGCATCGGCTTTGCGTAATGGTAAAAGCTCACAAATCGTGGGCGCAATGTCTACCAACTGCAAACAATGATCATCTATAATACCTGTGGTTATTCAATATTGTCGTGCTTCCGCAAATTGCACGTTGCACAGAGAAGCTGGATGTTGGCAGCCGTCGTAGATGATCCTCCTTTTGAGAACGGAATAATGTGGTCATAGTGCAGATTCTTGTCGGAACCGCAATAGACACAGCGGCCTTTGTCCCGCTTCCATACTTCAACCTTGACGCTTGTCGGGATCAGTCGGTTATGCTCAAGCTCCAACACTGTCGGCGCTTCTTCGTCGGATGGGACGATCTCATCGTCGACCATTTCCAGCTTGAATTTGAATACCTTGCGTCCGCCGGAAGGTTCCATCCATGCGTCGGTCAACTTGAAAAAGCCGTTGTAAACCCAGATCCCGTCTTTAATTTTCTCGTAAACTTTTATAAGTTTCGCCGGTTTCCCAGATTTATATCCCTGTGCTGCAGCATAGAACTTTCCGTTTTCAGAAGGGAGCCCAGAGGGGATGGTCATGGGTTGATCGATTTCTTTCGGATTACTCCCCGCCGGAGCATAGTTCTGTTGAACATCATGACCTTCATAAATAATGGTGGTACCATTATCTTCAAAGCGATCAGCGTAAGGAGCGTTTTTGCGCACGCTCATTAGAATAATGCCGTATTCTTTGTTGGCCACATTAAAGTTCATCCCTCGCTGGATGGAGAATCCCTCTTCTATGGTCATGTCCACATATCGGATAACGTCACCACGGTTCATATGTTTACCCCACAATTTTTGACAATGCTTCTACGATTTTGTCAACATCATCTTCTGTATTGTTTTTGCCAAGAGAAATACGTATCGTTCCACGTGCCAACGCAGGATCCATTTTTATTGATTTCAGAACATGTGATATTTGTGTATTCACGCTATCGCAGGCGGCCCCAGTTGATATGCTAATCCCCATTAAATCCATCCGGTGTAAAATAGCCTCTGCATCTTTGCCCGCAAACGACAAGCTTAGAAGTCCAGGCAGCGTATTAGTGCCCCCATTGCGAATATAAACTATTCCTTTACCCTCTATGTCAGAAAGCAGTTTTTTTTCTAATTTTGTAATGCTCGAAATATTATTTTCAAGAGCTTCGCAGTTTGCTTTTAGTGCAGTTGCCATCCCTATGATTGAAGCAACGTTCTCCGTTCCCGCTCTCCAGCCATTCTCCTGGGAACCACCATCTAAAAATGGCTGAAGACTAACTCCGCGTCTTGCATACAAAAAACCTATTCCTTTGGGGCCATTGAACTTATGAGCTGAAGCTGAAAGAAAATCAACACCTAGTTCATGCACGTTTATTCTTACGTGACCGACTGCTTGTACGGCATCAGTATGAAAGAACGCGCCACTAGCATGAGCTATATCGCAGAGCATCTTTATGGGTTGAATACTTCCAATTTCATTGTTCGCAAACATTATTGAAACTAGTATTGAATTTTCTGCCATGGCGTTTTCGAGTGACTTAGGTTCAATCTGTCCTTCTGGTGTTGGCGACAAATAAAAGACCGGATAGCCAATTCTCTCGATTGATGCGCAGGAACGCAAAATGGCATGGTGCTCAAACTCCGAAGTGATCGTTGCGCGACGTTCACAGTTGGAGGTAGCGACTTCCTTAATTACCCAGTTGTTGCTCTCTGTTCCTCCAGATGTGAAATAGATCTCATCCGAATCAGCACCAATGCATTTTGCAATAATTGCCCTTGCCTCCGCAATCGCATTTTTGGGTTTGCGGGAAAAAGAGTATGGTTGTGATGCATTGCCATACTCATTTAAAAGCCAAGGAAGCATTGCTTCAAAAGCTTCTTGGTCCATTTTCGTAGTCGCTGCGTTATCCGCGTATACTTTCATTGTCTTTCTCCAAGCACAGCACTTGTCAGATAGAATCTAACAGAGTGACTATCTCTTCTGGTTCACCCTCATAATTGATGGCAGACATATATTTTTCAACGAGAAATCTTTTGTTCTCATCGTCCAGAAAAGTCTTATCATGCATATGCAATATTAAAAGCATTATAAGTTTTTTGTCTGCCCGTGTTATCATTTTTTTGCCATCCCATAGCACACCCTTCCACGGAGTAGCGGAGAGATCCATCTGGACACAATTAAGCTTTTCAAACGCAGAATCAAAACTGCCGTCATTTTCTTTCGCTATCTCAACTGTTGCTCTTACAAACTCAGTCAAAACGACCGGGCGGAAAAGGATATTGCCTCCGTGTTCATTACGATAACTGTTAGCAGGGGCTACCTCTTCGCATAAATAATCACTAATTGCGTTCATTCTGGTAGAGAAACTGCTCCAATAACTAACAATAAAATCTGTGAGATCCTTAACTATCTTTTCGTCCGGTCTATAGAATAAGAAATCTTTATACTTTTTTCCTGCTAATCCCAATCGAGATTGGATAAGAATGCTATTGCTCTGATACAAAGTAATAAGTGAAGTAAACGCGTCTGCGTCCTTTCGTGGAATCTGTTTCCCGTTCCCGTTTGCTAGCCTTTTGCCCCAGAACAATGGACATGAAGCAATCAACTCTCGAGTTGCAATTGCCACTACATCATCCTCGTCGAGTGCAATTTGGGCATTCTCTCCCACGGGTTTTGCTCTTCTATTTAAAGTAGAAAATAACTTTCTAGTACGTTTAATGCCATCCGGACTGTCTTCGTGTGCAATAAATACTACAGGCACTTGCTCACGTCCTATGTCAGGTTTCACCTTTAGTGCCTCTATAATACCAGCTACTCTGTGTTGACCATCGACAGGAAAAATAACAACATCTTTGGGCAGCTCCAGGAAGCCGA
>ERZ842401.7673-NODE-7673-length-10946-cov-3.883665_pt1 | contig 10946 bp, 13 predicted proteins | sample MGYA00521270_ERZ842401 | MGnify/ENA primary metagenome ERZ842401 (study PRJEB31892, sample SAMEA3878208) | bioreactor metagenome | biome: Moose rumen | place: Sweden | collected 2011-10 | study: EMG produced TPA metagenomics assembly of the PRJEB12797 data set... | reverse complement strand
GACCATAATGTACACAAAGATCCGGAGATAAAATCGTGCACATTATAAGAACCAACAGAGCCCGCAGGCTCCGTGGTTTGGCTGTATCCGGCTGGTGTTTAGCTAAGGGAGAAGCGGATGCCCATGACCTCGGTCGGCTCCTCGTCGCCCCAGCGGGTCTCCTGCCTTGTGATGGTGCAAAGGCCCTGCATCGTGCAGCCTGCTGCGGCAAACTGGTGAAGGTTCTCCATCACCGCTGTGCTCTGGTTGGTGTAGACGAAGGTCTCGATCCCGGCGCTGCGGAGGGCTGCGATGAAGTCGTGCACCTCTTTCTCCCAGAGGAAGTCGTCCATCTCCAGCTCGTCCTCCTGGCGGCTAAGGCTGGAGGCCCAGGCTCGGTAGGCCTTGCAGGCTCCCTGCTCAAATGGGAACTTGGCTGCGGCGTCCTCTTCGTACCAGGCCTTGAGCTCTTCGCTCTCCCAGCCAAAGGTGTCGATGATCTGCTGCTTGCGGGCTCTGCGCTCGACGCGGGCTGCTTCGTACTCGTGTCCGATGCGCTTCAGGTCCAGGAAGTAGGTGTTGTTCGCGTTCATCATGGTTCCGTCCTCCTTACTGCTGCATCGCCCAGGCCAGGGCGTGGCCGTTGTCTTCGAAGCGCTCTTCGCTCACCGCGATCAGCCTGATCTCGCCTTCGCAGGAAAGGTCGTCGTCGGTGTGCTCGTAAACCGCGCCGTAGTAGCAGGGTTCCTTGTAGGTGTAGTAGTAACCTGCGACCAGGAAGCGCTTTCCGAAGTTCACATTGCAGGTCCAGCGGCAAGCCAGGTTCTCAGGGGTGGTAGTTTCCGGCAGGCGGTAGGTGCGGGCGGCTTTTTCAAGGTTTGTCATGGTCTTGTCCCTCCGTTTTCGTTGTGCTGTGTGCCTTTCGGCATGTGTATATATCACTCTAAACGGAGAATATAGCAAGTTATTTCTGCCCGGATTTCGCACATATAATTGATAACTTTCTGTGTCATATACGACCAAAAGAGCCGTTGGGCTCTTCTGGCTGAAAGGCTTAATCCGCCTCGCCGGTCATGATGAAATGCGCGTATTCTTTGCGGTGTTCCTCCAGATAGCAGACTAGCTCATAGTACCCACGCTCGTAGGCCAACCGCTGGACCATGGGAATGTCAAACATGTTGGTGAGGCCGGTGTCCCGGATGGCGAGGATCTGCTTTTTCACTTTCTCAGTCATGATCAACCCTCCTGCAGCTGTCCTGTCCGTAGGCGACACCCAGGCCGCTGCCCGTGGCCCACGCCACATGGATGGTGCCAATGTCATCCACCGCGATCACCTTGCCAAGGGTGCCGGGCAGCGGGGCTTGCGGGTCATCCATCTGAACCAGCTCCACCGTGCATCCGGCGGGGTAAGCCCTGCGGAGGGCTTCGATGGTTTCTTTACTCGGCGTCCGCATCATGGCTCACCTCCATTGCCTGCTTCATCGCCTTCAGGGCATCGCGCTTTTCGTTTTGCTTCTGCTGCCAGCGGGCTTTGTCTTCCTCGGTGCGGAAGGCGCAGTGCCCAGAAAGGTTTTTCATCAGAATGCGGCGCTCGTCTTTGTATTCCGGTCCGTTCATGCCCAGGCGCAGGAGCCAGATGCGCATGGCGTACTTTTCGTTGTCAGCGCTGACCGCCTTCGCCTGAATGCGCTGCTGGGCGATGGCCTGCTTGTTCATCATGGCACAGAGTGTGGTAAAGGTGCGCAGGACCGCAGGGTCTTCCGTTTCCGGCAATGTGCTGAAGGTCAGCTTGTCCGGTTCAATGACCAGCCCATTGGCCGCCTTGCCATGCTGGTTTTCGTAGGACTCCACCGTCTCGAAAAGGCGCTCAAGGGTGAGCACGCAGGCGTCGTTCTGCAGGGCTTTAACCAGCCCTTCATCCACTCGGAAGGCTGTGCCCAGCGCTTTGTTGAGCAGCTCCGCGCGGGTGTAAATCAGGTTGATCAGGTTGCGAAGGGTCAGACCGGTGTGCCTCGCCATCGGCAGGGTGACCGTCAGCTCAACGGTGTCGCGGACCTCACGGGTGTTCTCGCTCTCCTGGGGCTCCGTGTCCGCCGCTGTGGGAGTTTCCTGGGCTTGCTCCGGCGCTTCGGTCGTGTCACCGATGCCCTCGAAGCCCGCCGCACCAAGCGCCTCCAGCACCGCCTCGACCTCTTCGCTGTCGGAGCGGTCGCTGAACTCCAGCGTGCCGTCCCTCGTGACGGTGAAGTAGTCGATCTCGTAGGCGTAGGTGGGTGTGCGCATGTACTTGGCCTGCGCGCCGGTCGTCTCCGCGATGACCTTGACCATCGCTTTACGCTGCTCTCCTAAAACAATTTGTCAAGTACTTTTTACAAAATAAAAAGCCCCAGGCTTTAAGACGGATCGCTTAAAGCCTGGGGCAGGTTCGAGTCCGATAGCTTCTGTTGGCAAGGAACTTGAATTCTGCGAGCCTATGTTAGTATTGTTTTCTTTGAGGAATCAGACTTGCCAGTTCTTCCATGACTGGTGTGAAATCATAAGGGGAGTCTGTGTCATCATATTGAATTTCAATACGTGAGAGGGATAGTCTATCATCAAGATCAATTCTCACGCGGTAGCTGATTTTATCGATAACAATATTGAAAGATATCTCGTCGAGGTACTCATAAAAGCCAATTCTGTCCGTAGGGGCCTCTTCACGATACTGTTTAAGCCCCTCGAAAGTACGCCAGAAATGCCGCTCCTGATCCCAAACAACCGTGTAAATTGTACTCAAATGAAATCTTTGATCGAACGCTTTCAGTACAATCATATCATGTTTTTCTCTCTGGGCAGGATGAAATTCATATTCGATTTCGGTAGGCATGTGATGAACCAATTTCCAATCTTTGATTCGCTTGTGAAAAGAATACAAACTATCATGTTTGCTCTGTGATAGAAAATGGGAAATCTTCTGAATGGCAGGATCAAAAAGCGACAATTTAACGTCATCTACATCTACATGTTTATCAAATAAGATATAAAGAGTGTTTTCTTTGAAATCAATGATCACATGATGGTTTTCGCCCTGAATCGGAATAATACAAGAAAGTCTAATTATGTATTTTCCTTCAAGATTCGCACTGGAAAGGAAATCCCGGATTGTATCATAGCTCGTTGAATACTCTTGTCCTTCTTCGTCACAATGTACTCTAAAATCGGTTTCAAATACTTTCTGAAACGTAGGGACAATCGTCCTTGCATCAAGATTATGGAGTTGCCATCCCATCGGATCGTAGTGAATCTCCGTAAATTCACTTACCCAATCTTTCGCTTGCTTGAATTTTACTTCCATGAGCAAGTCCTCCGTCGATTTCGCATGTCTGGCACTTAGAAAGCATTCAATAAATTGAATAGTGCATCTGTCGCATATCGTCTGTAATATCTCGTTTCGCCTTGAGAAAAAAAGTGCTAAGGGGTTACTCATTTTCTAGGATATTGATAGCAACATTCGACGATACAATGACAATTTCCTTGTTCTGAGTAACATAAAGCTTGATCCAAGCAGAAGAAGGGATCTGGCTCTCACTAAGAGCAGCTACATCTCTCGCATATTCGTGTTTCCCATACCATATGGCATACTCATAGATTCTACCTGGAATTGGAGAATCCCATATTACAAGCCCGCCTGAAACTGTTCCCTGGCTAACCTTGTTGTCACGCTCATTCCGCATGAAATAAATTATTGAACTGTTAGAAGATTCACTACTCGAAAGGTCAAAGCATAGATTTCCATACCGATTGAAATACATGTCACAGCTTGAAATCCAGCCTCGGGCAGTTTCTGTTTGAGTACTGCTTGTCCTAGCTTCCACCTGGACGCTGTTACTTCCGATCACATAATAGTTTCCATAATTATCAATATAATAAATGCTGATCATAAGAGTGCCATGACGGAAAGGTGTATTCTTTACCCACACGAAAGAATTATTGCCAAAGCTCTCTGAGAAAGCATTTTCTTCCATCACTTCACCGTTCATGGTGATCTGATAATGCAGCAACACTTTTTCATTTGCATTACCGCCGATTAGCTTGGCATGGAAATATATTGTATCGCCGACCCGGAAATTCTGATCAGTATAATAATTATCGTCAGCACTTTTGTTGATGCCATAGAAAGTAAGATTCCAGGAAGATTTCGTAAAAGGTCTCTGCGTAGGACATGATGTAGTCGCAGACTTTCCTGACCAGTAAGGCAACTTGTTCAAATCGCCGCCAGCATAGTAATATGCTTCGATCATTGCTCTGGCTACACCTAGGCTCACATAATCACGTTCTTCAAAACCGTAGGCATGCTGAAATGCTTTGACAGCCTGTTCAGTGCCTTCACCGTATTTACCGTCAATTACGGAATTATAGTATCCAAGATGCTTCAGGCATACCTGCACCCACCGGGCTCCAACCGATTCCCGTGGAATCATATCTCGTAAATTGCTGACAATTGACTGCATGCTGCCGGTTGCCCCATCGGTCATAATGGCTCCCATAGCATCATAAAAGCCGCCTATATAAACTGGCTGGACATGATATCCCAGCCAGTTTGCTAACTCATTCACGACATCCTGATCTACATATCCGGAATGGCCTGAGTATCCACAGTTTTTCATGAATGAGGCAATCTCCTGCATCGTATGATCGCCAAGATTGCCTGTACAATCCCACTGATCGCCCTGATACCATCGGCCAGTAGCCTTCATCTGCACTTGAACCCAGAATATCGCCATGTTCATGTCACCTTCCATGTATCGGTGACCATTTAGGTTCGGGATACCCATATCATGTGTAGAGCAGTCTTCGCAGAGGGCTATGGCATGAAAAAGGCCAGTTAGTACTGAAATGGTCAAAAAAATTGCAATCAGCTTTCTCATCTTAGGTTCCTCCCACAATCGAATTTGGGGATTCAGCATGAAGTGAAGATTTCCAATATATTCATAAGGATAGCATAAACGGCTGGGATGTTTTTACAAAGAGGATTCCTGTCTCACCTTCTGCGAGAGGATGACAATCATCACAGACACGGCGGAATTCACATCCTTTACGAGCTTCAACCTTCACCTTGCTGATTTCCCAGAAGAACATAGGATTCTCATTATATTAACGAAAGAATTAGTGCGAATACTCCCCCCTTTTTTCCATGTGCGAGTATTCATGGTATCGCTTTCCCTAATGGTTGATGCCTTTTCTTTTTCATCAGTAGATTTCCTGAAACTGTTTATTCAAAAATGTGAGTTCTTTCCTCGTCGATATAGTCTTGATCATCTCCAAACCATCTTGATTTATACGCATTACAACGTGGAAACCACTGTTGAATGATTCCTATTCGCACAGTTCTTCCAAAGTATGATTAAGCCTGATAACACTTCATGTGTCTGTACTTCTTTGTTATTCGATCACGTATGAAGTCATTACAGTCATAGAGCGAAACGCATACAGGGAGAATTGCTCCTTTAACTGCATTCGGGATTGATAGAGTCATGAATATACTATTGCTGTTGCTAATATACCGACTACAGCGCCGATAAGTGCACCTGCTACTACTTCTCTTAAGGAATGCCCCACAGTTTCACTTAACTTATTCTCATGTTCATTTTTCTGCTGTGCAAAAGATAATCTTGTTATCTCATTAATTATTTTGCTTTGCTTTCCTGTTTCTTGGCGCACTCCTACTGCATCATACATAACAATCACAGAGAAGACAACGCAGATTGAGAATAACGGTGATGCGAAACCTTGTGTATTTGCGATAAATGAACTGAGTGCAACAACTGAAGCTGTATGCGAAGATGGCATACCACCAGATTTTAAAAAGCTACAGAAGCTCCATTTCTTCTCGCTTATGCAATCCCTTATTCCTTTAATGAGTTGGCACAAAAGCCAAGCAAATACAGATGACCACAGGGGAGCCTTAAGCAAAGAATAGAGCAATTCTCTCACATGTCATTTCTTCTTTCATAAGTTTTAAATATGCACAGAAGTATTAATCATGGTTGTTTATTCAAAATACGCTGTTCTCTTTTTTCTTTTTGAAATGCCCTTTTATTTGACTCTATTGCCGCATAGAATTCTTGTGCGTCTGAACCAATTTGAGCAAATGGAGCATCTTGCACAAGAGAATAACCATCGCTTAAATTCACACGTTTATCCATAACAGTAGCAGCTGCAGCAACAGAACTCTGAACACCAATTCCTCCAGTGTGTTTAAACCCTGCATTTATCTCTGTTGGTATTGCTCTAACAGTGCGTCTATCAGAACATTCATGCCATGTTAAGCCATGATCGTTCATATAGTCTCGTACTTGTTTTTCTGACCAGCTTTCTCCGGTCTTATCTGATAATATTTCAGCGGCAGCTTTATTCGCCATCATATACGTTCCGTTATTTCCAGTTCTTTTTCCAGAAAAACTATCGATCGTAACATGACCAATAAAAGCGTCCTCAAACACCGAAAAATCAGGCTCTTTATTATTATATACTACTCCATCTGTTTTATATTCTTCCAAGACATCCGCATATCTTTTCGTGTGTTCCACACCACCTTTTTTCCATGAAATTAGTGCATCATCATCAGGTATCCATTTGCTATTTCCTATTTCGCCTTCCCAATGCCCTTTTGAATTAGGCAATATTAGCGGATTCACATTTTGGTCAACGAATGATTTAACAATATTGGCCTTTTCCGACGAGCCAAAATCATTCGCTCCATCGTCTTGATTTTCAGTTCTTAATCTTTCTCCTCTAGGCTTCTCCTCTTGATCAGTTTTACAAATAGTCAAGGGAATGCTATCACAATCTTGCGGCTCAGCATCATCTGCTTCATCCATGCCTGGGTTTATTTCCCTTTCGCTTTGCATTTTACTTATTATTAACTGTTTTTCATCATCTACAGGCAACGGCTTGTCGATATCAATATGTTTATCTTTACCAATTGTTTCTTGGGCAACTAAATCTCCTTGATTTTGCTCGATACCTCTCATATCATATTCACCTTTAAGTTATTTTCACTTTATGCTCTTATAGTTATATTCTTTTATAGTCTATAAGAGGCGTTAGAATCGCCAAACCAAATTACTCACTTTGACCTACTATTTTTACTGGTATCTCATATCCATAAGAACGTGCTGCAATAATTCTGTGACGCCCATTGCCATTAAAGAGGTATCCACCATTAGCCATTGCGTCAACCTCAATTGCCTGTGAATTATGTGGATTAAAGTAAGCGTTTGCACATGGTCCGAGTTGATCATCTTCTAACAGATTATCAAGTGATTCTCCATTGTTTAATCTTTGTTGCACCTCCGGTATATGAGATGCAGTATCCATCCATGCTTCTTTACTCCCGCTATGCATGTTCCAGAAGTTTTCAGGGCTTTCCAATTCTGTATCGCCCAAATAAACCCCTTCGATATCGTCTGGATTGACGAGCGTATATACTTGCTCATCCTTTGGAATCGCTACACGGGGGTGATCAGAGTAATGTAAATCTACATCAGTATATTCATCGAAATGATTTCCAGGCAGCACAGTCCATCCGCTGCCATTTGGAGCAGGGGCTGTTTCCATACCCTCCCAACTTCCGTGTGTTTCTCTTGGCTGTTCTTCCTCAGAAACTGGTTCGGTTTCTTTATGGCTAAAAATATTTCCAAGTCTTTCCCAAATAGAAGGTTTTTCCTCAGTACTACAAGATGCTTCACTTGCAGAATTCTGTTCTGATGTGGCGGTTTTCGCTCTGATATTATCATCATTTTGAGTCAATGGGATTTCATCATCATAAAAAGTTGCATCTTCATTCCCGACAACATTAATGTTTTTTTCTGCAGGATGAGTTAATTCTGAAGAACCATATGTTCTATGCTCTAGTGGGCGATCATCTAATTCTTGTGTGTCATTTGCTGGGTATAAGCTTTCGTTTGAGGAATTCAGTTTTCTTTGAAGCGGTTGACTGTCTTCGCTCTCAAGAGGATGAACTTCATTATTAATTTGAGAGGTGGGCGAATCAACTTCTGGATTTTCACGTTCCAGTCTCTCGAGTGATGAATTAAGCATTTAAATTACTTCATCCTTCCTTATCAGGTTTTTTTGTTACTGAAGAGGTCATCTTTTTTCTTTTTAATCATTCGCAGAAATCTATGCTTCCCTTGCTGTATTGACTCTGATAGAGATGAAACAGTATCTTCGATATCGTTGCTTATATTGTTAACAATGTCGTTGTTTACAACTACTTGGGAGATATTTGCTGTTCCAATACCGCCAAGACGGAATAAAACACGAGTAATCATATCCCTATCTTCTTTTGAAACCTTCGTTAACTCTCTAACCATTAACAGAATATTCTTTAACATATTATCTGTTAGTTGTGAAAAATCAGAAATACCAGTACTTTCAATTATAGAAAATAAATTATTCACAATTGTTTCCCTTTTCTCTAAATCAAGAGAATTGATCCATGCACTTACTGTTGCATCAATGACTTCACTGCTTATTGTTCTTTTGTCAATATATACGAATGAAGCCCCTTTGATCTTCCAAAACAATGCATTGTGTTGAATCATACTTACCATTTCACTGTCCACAACCAAATAATCATCTTCATGATTTAAAAGCATGCCAATAATTGAGGATTTTGGAACAATCGAAATAATCTTATCTCTAAGCTGAGTTTTATATCTATCGGCATTCAATAAAATATCATTGAAAAACCCAGGACCATCAAAATTGTAAACAAAACGTATTGTTTCTAATGTTTTATCTTCACAATGTAAAGCACTATACATTGCCAAATTACCACCCTTTGAATGACCGACAATAATTTTATCTTCCAACAATTCTTCATCTTCCAAATATGATAATGCATAACGTTGCGCAGGCAGATCTGTTGCATAACTAAGCATAAAGTCTTCTTTCCAACCGGCAACAGATCCATCAGTACCTCTATAGGCAATACATATCTTATCAGCTGCATAATTGAAAGTAGTAGCACTAAATTGAACATTTGCTGTTAAGTCTTTTACAGCGTAGCCTCGCTTTACAATTACTTTTGAATAACGCTCGGTTTGCGATGCACAATACAAAAGCCATGTTGCCGAAGTTTGAGGAAGAATGGCATTAGTAATATTTATTTTTTGGAATTCACCGAAAGATGCGATATGTAATTTGGCAACCTCTGCAACGGTCTTATTATAAACTTCTTGCAGATTTTCGAACTCATAATATGAAAGCCATGAGAATATCAATGCATCAACCTGATTAAAAGCAGATTGGTCAAATCCAATATCCCCGCGCCATTCGAGATAGTCGAAAACAGTTGCCATTCTTTTTCACCTCTCCATTTTTCTATTTGACTGAGTATGATCTTCAATTATGACAATGCGGTTATCCTTATTCAATTGTCCTTCATCTTTCATTACAGAATACCGGATTAGTTTTTTTGCTACAATATTCAGGTTATTAACTAACATATCTCCAGTTATACGAATTGCTTGCTTCACAGGAGCCTTATTCATATGTTTGTATACATCAGCAATAGTTTCAAAACTATCCAACTGATATTCCTTGATTAATTGGATAGCTGCAGTTTTTCCTATTTCAATCATTTCGCAAATGGATTGACGATCAAATGCAAAAGAATCGTGTAGTATTTTCCCTTCCTCGAAAGTCAAACGTATTATGTGGCTGCTAAAATCCTCACTTTCAAAAACAATGCTTTCTCTGTCAAAATACTGTACAATTACTAACTCGGGTTTATGAGATACTAGTGGGTAAACAGGAATATTATCCACCATTGCACCATCTACAAAACGTTCATTTTGTATCTTGATAGGAGCGCGAAACGGAGGAAGAGCCACACCAGCTTTTAGATAGCTCCACATTTCAGAAGGTTCAACATTCTTTACATTTATATACGACAGATGTAGAGTTGAGAGTGACAATGCTGATATGTAAAAGTTGCAAGCATGATTTAATGGCTTAGGCTGCACTTTTGATATTAGGCTATCAATGTATGAATCCTTAACAAAACTTCTCACAAAGCCTATCATCCCAGTATAATTCTGGCTCTTCCAAATTTCTTCAGCAGCATCAAGCTGATCTGTAAGGTATGCATACGCATTTAAAACCCCAATGGAAGAAGCACTTACATGTGAAAAGAAATCATAAGGAAGGTATTGTTTAAAAACCTGCAGAACACCAATTTGATAAGCGCCTTTCGCTATCCCTCCCGATAGCACAAGCCCGATATTCATTATACTTCACTCCATAAAGTACCTTTTTGCTAATAGGGCAGAGTAGTTTGGTTTTATTGAGAAGCAATTATGATTGTTATGATTATTGTAAGAATTAAAGCAATAATATTTGCAGTAAAACACTTTTGATAAGTTTGATCGCCTGTGCGATTATTCTTCTTACCCATATGACAAGTAATTAAACCAACCCATAAGCAAATATTAAATAGGCTTGTCCAACAAAATAGAAATGCGCCTATAGTTGCTAAAATGCAGGTTATCTGTAAACCTTCACGCGGATCCACAGGTTTGACCTGAACGACTGTTTGTTCAGATACGCCATCGATTTCACAAGTGACGAAAATATTAGAAACACTTTGCAAGCGTGCATTTGGTACAAGAGTACATTTTGTAGTATCTGCAGATATCTGTAGTTGACCAAAATGCTGAGGGCTTATGCTCCATTTTGCAGAATGACTATATGCGCCTTTGGGCTCTAACGAAGCTTCAATCTCGCATGATTCATCACTCATAATATGAGATTTTGATGCAGTTAGATTTATTTTTGTTAGTTTTTCATCAACGTAAATGCATAATTCGCTCTTTGCTTTGCTTCCGGAAACTGCCAGAAAGCACTTTCCAGCTTTAAAAGTAACTAGTACTTTGTAAATCCTAAATCTTTATGATGGGGTATAGATGCTTCAGCTTGGT
>ERZ842401.7671-NODE-7671-length-10950-cov-40.590730_pt1 | contig 10950 bp, 11 predicted proteins | sample MGYA00521270_ERZ842401 | MGnify/ENA primary metagenome ERZ842401 (study PRJEB31892, sample SAMEA3878208) | bioreactor metagenome | biome: Moose rumen | place: Sweden | collected 2011-10 | study: EMG produced TPA metagenomics assembly of the PRJEB12797 data set... | reverse complement strand
CCCACCTCTTCGAGGATGGTGGCCAGATTCTCGTCCGTGTGCTTGTCGATGGCCATCTGCTGGTTCATGTCAAAGACGGGCAGATAGTTGTCCACCATCAGGATGGGGCGGACATAGTTCATCTTGACGCCCTGGCCCTGGCAAAATTCATCCCAGTACTCGGCCACGTTCACGCAGGCGTTGCCGAAAGTGATGACGGAGAACATGTACGGTGCCTTGAAGGAGGCCTTCTGCACGAACTCGCGGACGATCTTGGGAATGGCGCCGGCATAGTCCGGACAGACGATACCGATTTCATCGGCCTCATAAGTCAAGTCTTTCTTTTTAAGTTCCTGCGGAATGCTGATCGGGCTGTCGGAGAACTGGCGGGCGACGAACAGGGAATTGCCGGTGGCGGTGAAATAGAAGACCAGGCGCTTCTTGTTCTTGGCGCGGTCCTTCAGGATGGCGGCATGGGTACGGGGAGCGATGCCTGCCATGGCGACGGCGGCCAGGGACGCTCCCATCAGTTTCAGGGCTTCTCTTCTGTCCATTTTCGTAAAAGATTAATGGTTCATATTCTGGCCCGGTTCAATCCCGGGGCCGGAGGTGCGGGTGGTAAAGACCATGGCGGTGAGCCACCATTTCCCGTCTTCCCGGGTAAAGGTCTGGGTCACGAAAAAAGGCGTCGTGACGATGTTGTCACCTCCGCCCAGCGCCGCATCCAGCTTGATGGTGCTGTACACGGCCCAGTTGTCGGCATTGATCTGCTTGACATCCACGCCATAGACTTCCGCGTGTTTGTAATGGATAAAGCCACCGCCGATAGTGGCGAGTTCCTGGGCACAGTCCCAATACCCGCCCATATGGACAAACATGGCATTGGGGTGGAAGATCTCCTTCAACGCATCGGCATTTTTGTCGGCCATAAGGTCCCAGATCCGCTGGGAAAGGTCGGCAAACGGCTGCGCCTCGACGCTGTGCGTCCGGTTGTTGAACATCGGGAAGGGCCCCTGGGCATTGGCAGACAGCCCGGCAAAGAGCAGGCTGGACAGCAATAATGACTTGAAAATAAAGGTTCTCATCGTGGCGATCTGTTTTCTGATGCAAAGTTCGCCAGAATCATTGACCCGCCACTTATGAAAAATGCGGTTATTTGGGACAATATTACGGAATCGGAGAATGGAGGTTAAAAAGTGGACAGCCCCGGCAAGAACACCCTCGGTCTTGATGGTCCAGTGGTTTGGGAAAAACTGATTTCGATTCAGTAATACCTAATCTACCCCGATGAAATGTTGTATGGTAAATATGTATTTCCCAAGTTGTCAAGTACATATTTACTAATTGTGACAAGTGCCAAAAACGGAGAAACGACTCGAAAACGCAGTAGATAAAAAGAAGAATAAGTGCAAAATGATGGTACTTGTATAGTATTATAAACATGTATTAGGCTACTGTTCAGCTCGAATTTTGGAAAACCGGAGAAAGTACCATTCTTGAACCATTCATTAGCCGTCTCTACTTTCCAAAAACACGTCATAAAACAACGGGATTAGTAACTTTTCGGGGTATTTGACCCAAAAACCTGTCACAATCTGTCACATTGTGACAAGGATTGTGACAAAACAGCGTATTACTATCTGAAACTGAAACTCGTTGGGTTATAAGCTAACTCGCCGAAACTTATCATGGACAAATTAAGTTTCAGCGAGTTATTGAAGATATCTCAAGTTTCGGCTAGATTGAGCGAGTTTGACCGAGTTTCAGCTATTTCCTGATGCAGAGTTTATTATACTTTCTAAGGAGACTCGTAGGGTTTTAAATGAGGTTTGATTATCAGCGAGTTAAGAAGTGTGGTTGTCACAATTGTGACAGAATTGACGTTTTTTGTGACGAGCATTGTGACAGAATCAGGCGGTTTCACGAAGAGTCACCATCGGAGGAACTTGAATATCTCGGGTAGAAAAGAAAAAAGGCCTGTTTTTCAGCTTTTCGAGGCGTGTCAAGAATGTGTAACAAGTTCCACACTAAGAATGAGTTTCTTGAATCTTGAATCATTCCAGATAAGAATCTGCTTTTTCCATGTTATCTCAAGATGGAATGCCACTCTTCAGTGTCAAAATATTGGGTTGTATAGTCAGATTGGTATATCTATTACATGACTGGACTATACTGGCAGAATCCTGGAATCCTCTTTTTTCTTCTACCCGAAATGCTTTCAAATCTCGGGATGACGATAGGGGAGTCCCTGTCTCCCGCATTATCACCTTTTTCAAACCTATGAATTATTCGTAGCAAAACAGTTTTCCTGCCATTTTGCACACTCCGAAAGGTGTCTGTTCGCACAAGTGAAAAAGACCGTTATAAGTTTACCGCTGGATGTCGGCTGCGGCAGTGGTACTCTAACATACCGCAGGGCACGGTGACTAGAATAATCCCTAAAAGTTGGGATTGCCCAAAAGACTGAAAAGGTCTACCTTTGCAGCGGAAAAAGGAACGTTGTTCCATATGCAGACGCTCAAGACAGACACACGCAAACGGATACTCAATGTCTCGAAGAGGCTCTTCCTGAAGAAGGGCTTCCGGGAGACGACAACGCGTGACATAGCCCGTGAGGCGGGAATCACCCTGAGTAACCTGTACCACTATTTCGCCTCCAAGGATGAACTGTTCCGCCAGTTGCTTAAACCGGCGACGGATACGCTGGAAGCCATGCTGAACGAACACCACGGAATCAAGGGCGAGGACATTCTGAGCATGCAGGAAGAGGGATATGTGGAGGCGACATTGGAGGAGTATATGGGAGCCATCAAGAAATACAAGAGTCTGCTGAAACTGCTGCTCCTCAAATCACAGGGTTCATCGCTTGAGGGCTATAAGGAATACTATGTAGAAAAGTCCACCCGGCTGGTTCTCGACTGGCTGAAGGCCATGAAAGAGAAACATCCCGAGATCAATACCGAAGTGTCCGATTTCTTCATCCACCTCAACAACGTCTGGATGTTCACCCTTCTGGAAGAAATCCTGATGCACGACCTGACGGAAGAGGAGGTCCGGTCGGTCCTCTCGGATTACGTAAGGTTCGAGGTCATAGGATGGAGGAAGATGATACGGATTTGACGGTCGCCACGGAGGCGGCCGTTTTTTATTTTGGAACAAAATGAAACATTGTTCACTATTGGAACTGATGAAATGATATATGGATAAGAAGAAACCGATTCTGCAACCCCTTCTCGCATATGCGGGAAAAAGAAAGGTGCTGACCTACCTGTCGATGGTCGTCTCGGGCATCAGTCAGTTGCTGGCCCTTGTACCTTTCCTGTACATCTGGGCCATCCTCAGGGATGTGATAGCCGGCGATTACAGTCGCATCGCCCACTACGGATGGATGGCCGTGGCCTTTGCCATCGCCACCATCGTCGTTTATTTCGGCGCGCTGATGTGTTCGCATCTGGCGGCTTTCAGGATTGCCGCCAATATGCGCAAGGCCCTGATGCAGCATATAATGAAACTGCCAATAGGCTTCCTGGATGCGCTGGGGAGTGGCAAGGTGCGCAAATGGGTGCAGGAGTCCACCCAGTCCACGGAGACCTACCTGGCTCACCAGCTCCCGGATAAGGCCGGTATGTACGCCACGATGATCGGACTTGCGGTGCTGATGTTCCTCTTTGATTGGAGGATGGGGCTGCTTTGTCTGGGGACGGTCCTGCTGGCTATCATCGTAATGGTGACTCTGATGACGGGCCCAACGCTCCGCAAGAAACTGGGCGAATACAACCAGGCCCTGGACGCAATGTCCAACGAAGCTGTGGAATACGTCCGCGGCATCCCGGTGGTGAAGACCTTCGGCCAATCAGTCTTCTCCTTCAAGCGCTTCAAGGATTCCATCGACCAGTACAAGAAGTGGGTGATTTCCTATACGATTGACCTGCGGCGGCCAATGACCCTGTATACGACATTTGTCAACGCTTCCTTTGCGGTGCTGATTGCGCTGACCTTGATTGTCGTGAAGAACGGAACCTATTCTCCGGAGTTTCTTCTAAATCTGCTGTATTACATCATTGTCACGCCGGCTATTGCCCTCACACTGAACCGAATCATGTTCGCCAGCGAGAACGAGATGATCGTGGCCGAGGCGCTGGACAAGACGGGCCGGATCCTGGCAATCGATCCACTATCCGATCCATCGGAATCCAAGTTGCCGGAGGATAATGAGATTGAACTGAAGGACGTGCGTTTCCGCTATCCTGAGGCAGAACGTTTTGCTGTGGATGGCATTTCACTTGATATCAAGCCCGGACAGAAAATCGCCTTTGTAGGTCCTTCCGGCGGCGGAAAGACCACGACGGCAAGCCTCATCGCCCGTTTCTTCGACGTGACGGAAGGGGTCATCACTCTTGGCGGGGTGGATATCCGCCATATCTGTAAAAAGGACCTGATGGACCGGATATCCTTTGTGTTTCAGGACAGCCGCTTGTTGAAGACGAGCATCTTCGAAAACGTCCGCCTGGGCAGGCCAGACGCCACCCGTGAGGAAGTGCTCGAAGCCCTGCACAAGGCTCAGTGCGACGATATCCTGGCCAAGTTGCCCGATGGTATTGACACTGTTATCGGCACGCAGGGAACCTATCTTTCCGGAGGTGAACAACAGCGGGTGGCGATTGCCCGCGTGATGCTGAAAGGCACACCCATCGTCATTCTGGATGAAGCGACGGCTTTCGCGGATCCGGACAATGAGACCCGCGTGCAGCAGGCCTTCTCCGAGATGGCAGCCGGCGGCAAAACCATCATCATGATTGCCCATAGGCTCTCTTCCGTGACCGGCGCCGACCGCATCTTCGTGCTGGAGGAAAGTCGCGTGACGGAGAGCGGCTCGCACAAGGATCTTCTGGAGAAAGGTGGCAAGTACGCCTCTATGTGGAAACAGTATGTGGAATCTGTTAAATGGAACATAAAATGAGCATAATCAATACTATACGTCATAAATACGCAGCATCGGAGCAGGGCGCAAAGGATCTTGTGAAATCCTGCCTGACCTGTGCTGCGATGGATATTGTTCTCATGCTGCCCGTCGGCCTCATGTTCTTTCTGGTCAAAGACCTGATGGAGGGGAATCCGCTGGATACCTGGGGATATGTCTGGATAATCGCAGCGTGCCTCGTGGCCATTGCGGTCATGGAGTTCTTCAAATACAACAAGCAGTTCACTTCCGTCTATCTGGAGAGCGGCCGTCGCCGGATATCCCTTGCGGAGAAACTGCGCCGCCTGCCGTTGTCTTACTTCGGTAAGAAGGACCTGGCCGACCTTACCAGCACCATCATGGCCGATGCGGCCACCATCGAGACAGGGACGTCCCACTGGGTGCCGGAACTCATCGGGTCGATGATTTCCACGACGCTCATCGGCATCAGTCTCTTCTTCTTTGACTGGAGGATGGCGCTTGCCGCAGTCTGGGTGATTCCTATCGCCATCAGCATCGTCCTGTTCTCATCCAGGTTCCAGAACCGGTTCAACCGTCGCAGCTCTCAGGCGAAAGTAGCGCTGGCCGACAGCATCCAGGAGGGATTGGAAGCGTTCCAGGACATACGGGCCAACGATGCGGAGAGCAAATACCTGCAGGGACTCTGGCCCCGCATCGACTTGGTGGAGAAGCGGGCCATTCAGGCCGAGCTGGGAGTCGCCATCTTCGTGCTGAGCGGACAGATGATCCTGAAACTGGGCATCGCCACCATCGCGCTGGTCGGAGCCATTCTGCTCTCTGCCGGGAGCCTGGATGTGCTGACACTTTTCATGTTCCTGCTGGTGGCGTCCCGTCTGTACGACCCTATGTCCGGCTCGCTCATCAACCTGGGCGCCGCCGTTTCGCTGGGCGTCCAGTGCGAACGGATGGACGAAATCCTCAATCACCCTGAGCAGCGAGGAGAGGAAAGCCTTTCCAACAATGGCTATGACATCGAGTTCAAGGATGTCCGTTTTGCATACGATACGTCAGAAACGGTTCTGGATGGCGTTTCCTTTACGGCGAAGCAGGGAGAGGTGACCGCCCTTATCGGCCCTTCCGGCTCCGGCAAGACCACCATATCGCGCCTGGCCTCCCGTTTCTGGGACATCCCTTCCGGCACCATTACGGTGGGCGGGATGGACATATCCAAGATCGACCCAGAAACCCTGATGAGCCTGTATTCCATCGTATTCCAGGACGTTACGCTATTCAACAATACCGTGCTGGAGAATATCCGTATCGGCCGCAAAGATGCCACGGACGAGGAGGTTATCGCAGCCGCACGGCTTGCCCACGTGGACGTCTTCGCCGAGAAATTGCCGCAGGGGTGGAATACGATGATCGGCGAGAACGGCAGCGAACTCTCAGGAGGGGAGCGTCAGCGGATCTCCATCGCCCGGGCTTTCCTGAAGGATGCCCCCATCATCCTGATGGACGAGGCCACCGCTTCGCTGGATGTCGAGAACGAAACCTTTATCCAGGAATCGCTTTCCCGCCTGGTCAAGGACAAGACCGTCATCATCATCGCCCACCGCATGCGCACCGTGGCTGGGGCCGACAAGATTGTCGTACTCAAGGAAGGCCAGGTCGATGAATGCGGAACCCCTGCCGCCCTGACGGCTTCCGGCGGCTTCTACAAGCGGATGCGGGACATCCAGCAGGGGGCACTTGAATGGAACATTTAAAACCTTAAAAGCATATGAAACCTGCATTTAAAGTCATTCTGATGGCCGTTGCCTATTTGGTAACGTTCATCCTCGGTGCCACGAGCGGCGCCATCCACCCGGCATTTTATGCTTACATTGGGGCCCTTTTGCCCTTGGTATTCGCGTTCATCTATTTGTACACGTGCTCCATCATCCGTGGTTTTGGCGTGGCGACGGTCCTTAACGGATTCATCTTCGTCCTGTTCCTGATCGCTGGCGAGGCGGATACCGCGTACATCATCGGCACGATCGTCCTGACGGCCCTTGCGGAAATCCTAAGAAAGGTATTCGGCTATGATACGATCAAGGGCGTCCGCTGGAGCTTCATCCCCTTTGCCTTCTCCTTCTTCGCCTATACCTCCCACTGGTGGTTCGATACGGAAGGCTCACTGGCCGCGGCCGTCGAGGAGATGCCCGCCGGATATGACCAGTTGATGATTCCGGTCATCAATAATGTCCCTGTTCTGATCATTGTCCTGGTTCTGACCATCCCCGTGGCCATCCTCGCCATGCGCCTGGCGGAACGCACGCTTAAGAAACCGGCTGCTACGTTGAAATAACTCATTAAATAACAACGAATATGGAAAAGAAAAACAGAATCATCCTCTTCTGGACCCTCACTATCCTTGGATTCCTGGCCCATTCACTCGCTGATGCGCTTCCCGCTTTCTGGGGACAGAGCATCGTTGCCCAGCAGGGTCCCGCCCCCGTGGGCATGATGGCCTTCATGGTCTGCCTGACCTACTTGGTGCCGGTCATTGGCATCCTTCTAATGGTGTATGGAGGCAAGACCGCCAAGGTCATCAACGCCGTTCTGGCCTGCTTCATCGCACTGTTCACCCTGCTGCACATGAGCGAACTGATCGAGGCCTTCAACCCGGTCCAACTGCTCATCATGCCGATGATGTTCGTCCTGGCGCTCCTGATGGCTATCGATTCCGTGAAACTCTGCAAGGAGAAGTAGCGATGGGTGCTGACTATAAGAACTGGATGCCGAAGGGCATGATATGGAGCTTCGCGGCTGGAACAGCCGTGAGCCTCTCCCTTGCACTGATCATCGGCGTCGACTGGCTGAAGATCCTCTTGTTCATCCTGACACTCATCCTGGCAGGGGTGACCGTCTGGACGGTGCTGATGTACCGGGCCTTCTCCTATGACGGGAAGCGGCAGATGTCCCGCCAGATCATCGAAGGCGTCGCGGAGTATGTCAAGCTGCCGGAGGGTGGCCGATGCCTGGACGTAGGCTGCGGCAGCGGTGCGCTGGCCATCGCCGTGGCCAAGCGGAACCCGCAGGCAACCGTGACCGGCATCGACCGCTGGGGTGCCGAGTACGCGTCCTTCAGCAAGAAACTATGTGAGGACAACGCCAGGATAGAAGGGGTGGGGGAAAGGACGGATTTCGCGCAGGGAGACGCCCTGAAGCTGGACTTCTCGGACGGGACCTTCGATGCGGTTACGTCCAACTACGTCTATCACAACATCCCCAGCCGCGACCGTCAGGGCATATTGTTGGAGACACTCCGTGTGCTGAAGAAGGGTGGCACCTTCGCCATCCACGACCTCTTCTCAAAGGACAAATACGGCGACATGCAGGCCTTCGTGGAGAGACTCAAGGACATGGGCTACGAGCATGTGGAGTTCATTCCTACCGACAACGGCCGCTTCATGTCCCCCTGGGAGGCCAAGTGGATGGCCCTGAGCGGCTCGGCGATCCTGTTTGGAAAAAAATAATCGCAACCCGGTTGCACGGGATTACCCGTACCTTTGCGTAAGCATGAAGAAAGTATACGAACCCCTGAATATGATCATGAACGGCCGGTACGCCGTTCTGTATGGGAAACTTGACCCGGCCATCCAGAAGGAAGTCCTTTCCAGGATGGCCGTACTCATTGAAGAAGAGAGGGATTATGAGGACAAGGGCAACTACGGCCACTTCTGCAATATCCTCCCAACCATCGCCATCGACGATGTGCTGCTGCGCAACGGGAAGACGCCGGAGGAAGCCTTCGAACTCATATCCACCCACATGTGGGCTGCGCTGAATCCGGAGGGGTTCCGGAAACTCTCCAAGCTTCCGTTCTTCCTGTCGGTGATGCGCAAGATCATCCCGCTGGGCTTCAAGTACGGCTCGGGCAAGGGCTGGAAGTACGTCTGGCATCCGGAAGACCCCAAGCAGTACTATCACTTCGAGACGCTGGAGTGCCTGTACAAATACGAATTCTCCAAGCACGGTGTCCTGGAGCGCTTCGGCCCCATGTTCTGCCGCAGCGACATCATCAACTACGGTAACCTCCATCATATCGATTTCATCCGCACGAAAACCCTCTGCCAGGGCGGTGACAGCTGCGACTTCCGTTTCGTCCGGCATCGTAAGGGCGAAGTCTGGGAACGCACAAAGAGCATTTGACAATACCACTCCAATGAAAACTAATAAGAACCAATACCTCAAACAGATCGTTCCGCACCTTGAGGAGAAGTACGGAGCGGAGAAGGCGGAAAGCATCTCCGCATCGGCTTGGAAGCATTTTGATGCTATCTGCGCAGAGAACCCCAACGAGCCGAAGGCTTACGACATGCACACCAAAGACCGCATCTATCCCGCCATCGCATCCCTGAGAGCGATGACGGAGGCGGGTATCGACCGGCAGGAGGCTATTGACTTCTTGTGCAACTATTATCTGTGGCGTGCAGCAGGAAAGGCGAAGATGTTCAAGAGGATGTTGAAGATACCGGGGTTCTACAAGAAGATGCCCGGTTGGTGGAAAATACTGACACCGAAGATGTTCGGAGAGGCTGCCGGATTCAAGTCCGTATGGCATGAGGACCCGGAGTGGGAGCTCAGTTTCGATATGGTCAAGTGCCCTTATCATGAAAAGTGCATCGCCTACGGTTGTCCGGAACTGTGCCGCGCCTACTGTGAGGCCGATGATGTCTGCTACGGAGATATGCATCCGAAGCTGGTCTGGGGGCGGACGAAAACTTTAGGGAAGGGTGGAGACTGCTGTGACTTCAAGATGAAGGTCAAAAAGTAATCTATGGTACTCACTCTGCTCCTATCCCTCGTATTCATACTCGCGATACTCCTGATGTTATGGGCAGCCGTGGCGCTAGTGCAGGACAAGCGGTTGTTCAGTTCGGCACCGAAGGACATTGTCTCGGCCATCCAACCCAGGGCGGAACGGTTCAAAGGGGCGAAGATTCTTGGCTGGACGCTTGTTATTCTCAGCATGCTTATTCTCGCCGCGGTTTTCGTTGTCGCCATATGGGACGGGCTGCGACGGGGTTATGGATTCTGGCAATTCTTCGGAAGGTTCCTGACGATCCTGTATGTCTATAAGGCCTTCGACCTTGTATTCCTGGATTGGATCCTGCTACAGAAGACCCGCTTCTTCCAACACTACTACCCCGAGACAGAAGGCTGCAAGGGCTATCACTCCTACGGGTTCAACCGGAAGAGCCAGATTACGAAGGTTATTCTCTTTCCCTTCATTTCAGCACTGCTGGCTTGGTTGTGCACGTTTTTACCTAACTTTGTGACTGCATAACCATATTGGCAAATGAATTTCAGTGGTATCATAGTAGGCGCGGCGGTGTTCCTGTCAATCGGCATCTGCCATCCCGCCGTAATCAAGATGGAGTATTATCTAGGGAAGAAGGGTTGGTGGGCATGGCTCGCCATGGGTTTTATCTGCTGCGTAGTGTCATTGTTATGAATCTTTAAGACGGAGGACATCGGAATAACGAACCTATACACTAATCTCCACCGAAGAAATGTGATATGGGAAATACTGTACTTCCCAAGTTGTTAGGTACATATTTTCCAATTGTGCCAAGTGACAAATCAACGTTTTTCTCAAGTTATTGCGGTGGATAAATGAGAGAAAAAGGACAGAATAATGGTACTAGTATAGTATTCTAAACATGTTTAGAGCTACTTTACAACTCAAATGAGTGATAATCGGCAAAAAGTACCATTCTGAAACCATGCATTAGTCGTCTCTACTTTCCGTAAACACGTCATAAAACAACGGGATTTGTAACATTTAGGGGTATTTGGCCCAAAAATCTGTCACAATCTGTCACATTGTGACAAGGATTGTGACAAAAACGCGCTAAGCCGACCAAAACTGAAACTATAAGTGCTATAAGGAGACTAGCCGAAACTTATCATGAGCTGATTAAGTTTCAGCGAGTTATTGATACAAATTATAGTTTCAGTTAGTTACGGCTAGTTTGACCTAGTTTGAGCTATTTCCCGATGCA
>ERZ842401.7668-NODE-7668-length-10956-cov-4.992661_pt1 | contig 10956 bp, 6 predicted proteins | sample MGYA00521270_ERZ842401 | MGnify/ENA primary metagenome ERZ842401 (study PRJEB31892, sample SAMEA3878208) | bioreactor metagenome | biome: Moose rumen | place: Sweden | collected 2011-10 | study: EMG produced TPA metagenomics assembly of the PRJEB12797 data set... | reverse complement strand
CGACTCGTCCTGGACCATCAGCACCCCCTCAACCTCGAAAGCCTCTACCACCAAAACATCCAGTCGCTCATTGTGGAGGGAGGCCGCAAGACCCTCGACACCTTCTTGGCCCAGAACCTCTGGGACGAGATACGCGTAGAAACCAATCTCGGCCTCACCGTTAGTGGAGGCACCCGCGCACCGCAGCTGCCCGCCAACATCCAGCCTGCGGGCCAGCCGCTGCAGGCCGACCAGAACACCATTTGTACTTACATAAGAATTGCCCATACGGCATGATACGGCCTATCGGCGTCTTGTCGAGCTGTTATAGGCTATCAATAGAAGGCTACTTGCGGCCGAAGTCGGCAGGCACCTCTCCCCACTTCGAGGTTTCCCACTTGATGATGGGGTTCTGGTAGTTGTGGGTACGCAGCCAGTTTTCAGCGCGGGCGATGATTTGGTAGAGCTGATCGGTCTCGGAAGTGCGCTCCAGCTTGGTCTTGCACTGGCGCTTGCGTACCCAGAGGATGGCGTTGTAGGAGTCGGAGTAGATGGTTTTGTGGTGGAGGCCCTGCTGCCAGCAGAGGGCGAGCGCATGGACAATGGCCAGGAACTCGCCGATGTTGTTCGTGCCGCGCACGGGGCCGAAGTGGAACACGCGGTAGCCCGTCTGCAGGTCGATGGCCTGGTATTCCATTGGGCCGGGATTGCCCGAGCAGGCCGCGTCGACGGCCCAGGCATCGGCCGTCACTTCCAGTGGCAGCGGCAGCACCGTGTCGTGGCGGTAGTCGGGTGGGTTCTGTAGGGATGTCATTTGTGCGTTGAAAAGTCTTAATGAATGCGCCAGAATGTTTTTTCAGGGGGCAAAGGTACGAAAAAAAGGCAAAAAAGTTGTCACTCTTCTTGAAAAGTAGTAATTTTGCCCGCGAAACGTTTCAATTACTACTATAAACTATGATGAAAAGACTATTACTCTTCGTGCTTGTGGCAATTTCGGCCATAAGCGGAAAGTCACAAAACGTGTCAGTGAAATGGGAGATGGGCAATATTGAGAATCTTGCCGCTACCGTGGTGACCGGCGACGAAGCCTACACCTCGCTGCTGTCCAGCAGTTATGCTCAGGGCAACAATATTGCGTCGGTCAAGGCACTGGCCAAGAGTGGTGCCGATACGGGAAACGGCTATGTGGCCGTCGACTATGTGCCGCCGTTTGCCATCTATACCCCCACCACCAAGGTTACTTCGGCCACCGACGGCCACAACGTGACCTTCGGTCTGAAGCCGGTAACGGGGCATACCATGAAGATTGCGCGCGTCAGCTTCGACTGTGTGAAAGTGGGAACTGACGGCGGCAACATTGATGTAGCCTTGAAGCCGGCCGGTGCTTATCAGAAACTGTTGACCCCCGTGACCATTCTGCGCAACAAGATTCAGGAAGGCAATAGCATTGGCTATGGTCATAACGAATATGAGCCCAGCGATGTGTATGTGGGCGAGGGCGGCATGACCCTGGTGTTCTCACTCTACAATATCAACGGTGCCGACGATGCAAACCCCAAGCAGTTGGGCCTGCGCAATGTGCAGGTGGAAGTGGTGATGGATGCCGAACAGCCCGAAGAGCCCGAGAAGCCTGTGAACCCGAAGGGAGAGGCCGTGCCACTGAAGCGCGGACTGATGGCCCTGCACCAGTCGTCGGGCAACCTGGTGTCGTGGCGTGCCCGCAAGAGCGACTCGCGCAACTATAAGTTCAAGCTCTATCGCGGAACAACGGCTGACAAACAGGGCACCACGCTTAATGGTGGCAAGTTCATTATGGGCAAGACCAACTTCCTTGATGCCAGCGGCGCTGCCGGCAACTACTACAAACTGGAGGTCTACGACGATCGCAATCAAGTGATTGAGACCGAAGTGAGCAGCCCCACATGGGCGAACCAGACGCAATATATCACCCTGCAGGGCGGTGCACCCACCGACCCCACATCGGCAGGGGCCACCTATACGCCCAACGATGCCTCGTTCTGCGATATGGATGGCGATGGCGAATATGAGATTGTACTGAAGTGGGCTCCCTCGAACGAGAAAGATGCTGCCAGCAGCGGCACCACCTCGCCGGCGTTCTACAGCTGTTATAAACTCGACGGTACTCGCCTGTGGATGCTCCACACAGGTGCCAACATGTTCAACTCGGCCCACACCACACCTTTTGTGGCCTGGGATATGGACGGCGACGGCTTTGGCGAGTTTATGGTGAAGACGGCTCCTGGCGCTATCGACGGCAAGGGCAACTATGTGCTCTTAGGCAACGACAGCCCCACGGAGAATCTGAAGAGCGGTCGCGGCAAGCAGGATCATGGTTCGGAATATATCACTGTGTTCGACGGTGCTACAGGTGCTGAGTTGAAGACCATTCCCTATCACACCGCCTATGGTGACGTGTCGACCTCGTTCTGGGGCGACAGCAACCAGAATCGCTCTGAGCGCTATCTGGCCGGCATTGCCTGGCTGAGCGGAGAGAATGAGAATCCATCGGCTATCTTCGCGCGCGGATATTATAGTGGTTGTAACATTGGTGCCTACGACTGGGATGGTCGCAACCTCACCTTGCGCTGGCTGCATCGCGGAACGGCCAAGAATGCCGGCACGGTGACATATGCTGACGGTACAGTGAAGACTTTGAACAGCTCTGTCTATGGCGAAGGTGCCCACTCGTTCTCCGTGGGCGACGTGACGGGCGATGGCAAACAGGAAATCACCTACGGATCGGGTGCACTGAATGCCGACGGAACTACGCTCTATCGCACTGGACTGGAGCATGGCGATGCCACCCATCTGGGCGACTTCATCCCCTCGCGTCCTGGTCAGGAGTTCTTCATGGCCCACGAGCACAAACCCTATGGTGTTGACCTGCGTGATGCACGTACTGGCGAGATTCTGTTGCGCACCACGGCCAGCGGTGATACGGGCCGCGGACTGATGGGGCACTTCAACCCTGAGGCTGAGGATGCCTACTGGCAGTCATCGGCCGATGCCGGACTTTATGACACCAGCGGCAAGACCATTCTCGCCGAATGTGGTCATGGTGGCGGTGCAGGCCTGAGCTTCCGCATTTTCTGGAACGAGACGCTGGCCGACGACTTCTACGGCAAGAACATCATCGAATATTGGAACGCTGAAGCCAATGGATTCTGGCGCATGCAGATCAATGGCGGAAACTATGTGGTGGGCAACTACAATAACTCGTCGAAGCAGAACCCCTGCGTGTCGGGCGACCTGCTGGGCGACTGGCGCGAGGAAATCGTTACCTGGGATCAGTCGGGCAGTGACTATCGGCTCATCATCAATGCCACGAACTACCAGACCGACTACACTCTTCCCCACCTGATGGACGATTATGCTTATCGTGCTCAGCTGGTGGCCGAGAACAGCGTCTACAACCAGCCGCCTCACGTCAGCTACGACCCACGCACTGAGAAGACCATCGTGCCCGAGACCTTCGTGGCTGAGCTGCCTGCAGGAACCATCGACGGCGCATTCGGCAAATATTGGGGCTCGCTCTACACCACCTATGCCGTGTATATTCCTGAGGGTGTCACGGCGTGGTCGGTGACGAATCGTTCTACCGAAGGTGCCGACACGTTGAAACTCACTAAGATTGCCGCTGGCAAGATTATTCCGAAGGACCGTGCCATCATCTTCAACACTGGTAATGCTGCTCCGAAGTTCGTACCCACGTCGCTGGCTGCGAATGCAACGGTAAGCAATACTTATGCCAAAGGCTTCTATTGCGACTCGCTGGTGGCCGATGCCAATGATTATAAGTTCACCTATGAGTTCCGCGACGGCGACCGTGGTCCCGGTTTCTACCGCACCTACGGACAGAAGACCATCAAGGGTGGCGCGGCCTACGCTTCATTCGGCTTGACAGCAACCCCAGGTGCAGAATCGTATGTCATAGGACTGTTCCAAAAGGTGGCAACGGGCATTGAGCACGTGGGCGATGAACTGGTCGATCGGCGTGCCGATGCCATCTATAGCATCGAGGGCGTGCGCCTGACAGCAGAACCTGCTCATGGCATCTATATCAAGAATGGACGGAAATATGTGAAATAGTAAATAACTGAAAGCGGCTCGACAAACAATCGAGCCGCTTTCGTTTAGTATGGGTGACGCGCGTTATTTCGTAACGTGCGTTATTTTGTTATCAGAACGGTGGTGCTTGTTATTTCGTAATCAGAACGGTGGCGTAGGCGGATATTCCTTCTTCACGGCCGGTGAAGCCCAGCTTCTCGGTGGTGGTCGCCTTGATGGAGATGTCGTCGACATCGCAGCCTATGACCGCCGCCATACATTCTTTCATGGCTGGTATGTGCGGATTCATCTTCGGGCGTTCGGCACAGATGGTGGCATCGATGTTGCCCAGTCGGTAGCCCTTGGTGGCTATCAGCTCGATGGTCTTTTTCAGAATGATTTTACTGTCCATGCCGTCGGTTTCAGCCGAGGTGTCTGGAAAATGATAGCCAATGTCGCGCATGTTAGCGGCACCTAAGAGGGCATCGCAGATGGCATGAATCAGCACGTCGGCATCGCTATGGCCCAGCAGGCCCTTGCTATGCTCCAACTTGATGCCGCCCATCCACAGGTCGCGCCCTTCCACCAACTGGTGGACGTCGAATCCAAAACCAACACGAATCATATTTTTCTCGTAATATCGTTATTCCGTAATATCGTTATTCCGTTATTATTAGCGGCGGAACAGGTCTTTGATGCCGTCCATGTCGAAAGCCAGGGTGAAGCGCAACGTCTGGTCGAGCGGATTGCTCTGCGCCGTCGAGATGACATAGCCCACATCAAGCGAGAACACGCTCATGCGGAAGCCGCCGCCCACGGTGAAATACTTACGGTTACCTTTCGACTCCGACTCATGGTGATAGCCGGCACGCAGCGAGAACTGGTCGTGATAGACATACTCCAGACCGGCACTCCACTGCACCTCCTCCAACTCCTCCTTGAAGCCGCCGGGAGCATCGCTGAAACTCCTGAAGATACCGGCAATACTGCCTACGTCGGAATATTCGCGGCGCACGCGGTCCTGATAGTCGCTGTTGTTCTCGTCGACACCCCGCACAGGCACGGTGGGCACCATCAGTTTGTTGGCATCGGCAGCTATCGTGAAGCGGTTGAACTCGTCGATGGGCACCATCAGCGAGGCTCCCAAGCGCAGGTTAGCGGGGATGAACTGGCTCTCCTCATCGCCATAGTAGGAAATCTTACTACCGATGTTTGTTGCTGTCAGGCCCAAGCCCAACTGGCACTCGCGGTTGCCTAGCATGATATAATTGTTGTAGTAGAAGGCCAGGTCGGCGGCAAAGGCCGATGCCGGCTTCGAGTCCTCGCTGTAGTCATAGCGCAGGTCGGAGTAAATCCAACGCAGACCGACACCGAACGAGAACTTCTCGCTTAGCATCATGGAGTAAGCAGCATCAATCGACATCTCGTAAGGCTTGACGGTCATTGAGGCATCCTCGCCGCTGTAGGCGGTGACCTCGCCGAGCGAGAAATAGCGCAGCGAGCCCGACAGTGCACCATATTCGCCAATGCGGTAGTAGCCGGCCACATAGGCCAGGTCGATGTCATTGACCAGCTGGCGTAGCCACGGCGTGTAGTTGAGTGCCACGCCGGCACGGCTGATGCAGAACGGATATTTGGCAATGTTCCAAGCCTGCGAGTTTACGTCGGGATCGGTGGCACAGCCCACATCACCCAGACCGGCAGAGCGTGCATCGGGAGCGATGGTCTGCGAGATGACGGCATGCTGCACGGGGTTGAACGTGCTGGTCTTATAGTCGTCGTCGGCCTGTGCCGACAGGGCGAACAGCAAGGCAAATGCCGTCAGGGAAGTCTTTGTCTGTATATTCATCGTGTTATTAAACGGAGGAATCGTCTTATTTATTGCCTGTGATAATCAGTTTTTGGGCAACGGTGGCTTCCGAACTGCCGTTCGAACTGACCAGAACGCGGTATAGATAGACACCCGAAGGCAGGCGACGGCCATTAGTCGTGAGGTCCCAGTCTATTGTGTAGGTCTGGTCGGAGGGCATGCCTGTCTCTGTTCTGCGCCAGAGAATGCGGCCCGACGTATCGAAGATTTCAAGAGTCACGTCGATCTGACTGCCTATGCGGTCGTGGGTGATCAGAAAGCGCGTGTTGGTATTGGCCGGGTTGCGCACGCAGACGATGCCTACAATGTCGGGCGTGAGCTTCGGATCAACAACGAACGCCAGCTCTGTGGTCGACGAGTTGTTCAGCACATCCCATGCTCTGAGCATCAGTTTGTGAGGGCCTGCCGTCATTTCGGGTATGCTATAGCCGAGGGTGCCACTGTGATAGTCGCCGAAGTTATACTTGAAATAGCTGTTCAGCACATACGTCTGCGACATATCGCCGTCGATGATCAGTTCCAAGTCGTGGCCGATGCCGCTGCCGGCAGCATTGATGCCGTCATCATCGGTCAGTTCGGCATAGAAGTAAGGTGTGCTGTTCACCGTTCCACCGTTGACGAACGAGCGGGTGTTCAGGTAGCAGTAGACTGATGGTCCTGTGCCGCTGTTGCCGCCATCGTCGGTGCCGTTCATTGTGAAGCTCTGCTCCACGCCGTGTGCTTCGCACGTCTTGTCGTTGTTGACGGCATAGACCAGCATCTGTCCCGACTGCTCGCTGTAGCTGATGTCGTAGGGGATGGCGAAAGTGAACTTGAACTCTCCGTTGCTGATGCTGTCGCTGCCGGCATAGATGGTGCTGGGGCGGTCCTTGAAGGTGAAGGCGCTAGTGCTGTTGTTCATTTTGCAGATAACGGTCTCCTCTTCATCGCGCACGATGATGGTGGCCACGCCGTTGAAGTCTTCTTGTCCCTCGATGTGTCCCTCGACAGTGACCAGCGAGCCGGCTTTCAGTTGCTGGCTGCCCTCACTGGGGGCTTGACCATTGATCTTGTCGACGGTGGCGGTCAGTGTGGGGGCTGCCAGCACAAGTGCCGGGTCGCCCAGCAGACTGTAGTTCAGCTTGTTCACCGTGCGGTCGGTCTTTTCGTCCACCAGGTCGTTCTTGGCTAGGCGCACGGCCTCGCCTATCGAGATGCGCTTGCCGTTGGCATCGGTGGCCAGCACGTGCTTCATGAAGGCCAGGTTGATCACCCTGTTCTTGTCCATGAACACAGTGCGCGGTGTGCTGAAGAAGGCGATGGCACCGCCTTTTTTATTGAAGAAGGCCTTCTCGCCGATGTTGTCGGTCTGACGGTCGAAGGGCATGATGTCGCAGGAGGCGCACACCCAGAGCGGTAATCGCATTGAGGAGGCATCGCCGAAGTCGGACAGCACCAGCACTTGTTCGTGCGAGATGCTATAGGGGCCGCCGTGGCCGTTGTAGTTCATGATGAGTGCGCCGTCGCGCATCTGTTGTTTCACCATGCGCGTGACGGTGGGATAGCCGTTGCCGGTCGAGGTGGCCTCGCGAGTGTAGGCATCCCAGTATATTTTCTTGACGTTGTAGGCAGGATATTGTTGCTGCAGCTGGTTGGCAATATCGTCGGCAGCCTGCATGTGCTGGTTGTTGTCGCCGTCGTCGCCCATCATGCATATCAGGTTCTGCCAGGCACCAGCCTCTTCGTTCTCCACGTAGCCGATAATCTTGTCGACGGCAATCTTGGCTTCGGCCTCGGTGCGTGCAGGAATGCGTCCCACGGCCACGTCGGGCTTGCCCAGATAGTTGTCGATGCGCTCGTCGTCGTCCAGCAGGCAGAAGAAATCGTCGCTCACGTAGCAGTACACCTGACTGAATGAGTTCTCGCTCTCGTAGCACAGCAGGAAGTCTGCAGGCGACGTGTTCTTCCAGTCGGCCGTCAGCATGCGGTTGTCCCATGCACCGTCGCCAAACAACAGCAGGTATTTGGGCATGTCGTCGTCGGTCTCAGCGCGGTCGTAGAGCATCTTCAGGTAGCGGCGGTAGGCGCTGCCGTCAGGTGTGCCGCTGGAGAACTCGTTGTAGAGTTCGTCGACAGCTATCAGTCTGACACGTAGTCCGTCGCGTGTCTCGTGCATCTGTTTCAGTCGTTCGGCCTGAACCTGCAGCTTGCGCGATGAGGGTATCAGAATGACCATGTCGACGGGCGAGTCGGCATGATGGTCTTGATTGGCTATCTGCCCCATCACGATAGGCTCGGCAAAGTCGGCTGACAGGTCGTAGCTGCGCGGCTGGCTATTGGTCAGCGTGACATAGTCCAGTCGCATCTTGGTGGATGGGTTCGATGTCTGCGTGATGGTTACGGTGTTTTCGCCTACTTGCAATGAGGTGGCGGTGAAATTCCAAGTGTAGCTGGCTACCGAGCTGTAAGTGGTCTTCTTGAAGTAGCTTACGCCTTGAGACACGGTCGTGGCGTTTACGGTGATGGTGCCGATGTTCTTTCCGTTGACGGCAACCACGGCATCACAATAGCCGTCGTAGGTCATTGCCACCGAAATGGTGCCGCTGGTGGTGTTCGAGCGGAGGGTGTAGCTACTGGCTGAGTTGAGTGTCAGCGGTGTCTTGGCATAGAGGTTACGGCCACCATTGTACCACGAATACTCTTCGGGTTCCACGTGCGAGTGGTAGCTATAGGGGTTCAGCAGCGCCGTCTTGAGGAAAGTCTCGCGGTCGACGGTCAGAGGGGCGGCATCGTTCTCCGTCAGGAAATAGTAGGCATACTGCGAGTAGTTGTTGCGTGTGCGCACTTTGTCGCTGGCTTTTTCCCAGTTCACGGTGCCGATGCCATAGAACAGCCGACGGCCGTCTACCGTGCAGGTAGGCACCTCCATGAGATCGTCGGTCTTCGTCAGATAGTCGTCTGTCAGTGCCTCGGGCTGCAAGGCTCCGCCATAACCATAAATCTTCACTTTTGCGGGGTCGGAGAAGCCGGCCTGTACAATAATTTCGTTGCTCAGATGGTAGATGCCGGTTGCAGGAATGCAGATCTTCACCCAACGGCCACTGGCCAGCACAGAGTGGTCGGCATAGCGCTCGCTGGCTTCAGAAACGGCGGCTGTGGCAGGGTCGGCCGACAACCGTGCGTTCATCACGGGCTTCGACTTCACGTTAAGTTTGAAGCTGACAAGTTTCTGGTAGCGCCCTTCGCGCATCACCAGCGGCATGAATGACAGGCAGAGTGTGCCCTGCTTGCGCGACACGGCGACATATTGGTTCACCTGTGGCATCTCGGGCAGTGCGTCGCTGGTCAGGCTCTGATAGCGGGCCACGTCGGTAGGCGACATGTCGATGAACTCAGGATAGTCTATTGAAACCTCATAGATGGAGTCGGCATAGTTGCGGCCCAACTCTATCTGATGGGTGAAATAGGGTAGCAGACTGTCAATCTTCACCTCGTCGGCTGTCAGATTGAAGAACTGCTGTGCTGAGGCCGTGAGGGCAACGCACAGTATATACATTGTGGAAAGGACAAATCTCTTCATAACGTTATATATAACGAACGAGTACCTCTTTTATTGTAGAATGCGATGGGGTATGTGAGGTATAAACATAAATTTTGGCCAAAATTAATCAAATTCTGGCCAAAATTCAAATAATTCTGGCAAAATTTAGTTTTGGCCAGAAGAATTATTTCAATTTGCAAGAAATATACCACATTCTTGTTATAAATCAATCGCATAAACATGCACTTTGTATAACTAAGTTGAAGCAAAAACTTAGCGAAAGTACCTATGTTCTACAAAAAAGTAATCTGAATTCTTTGTTTTGTTCTCGCTTAATCGTACCTTTGCACCCGAAATTCAAAATAGCTATTATGAACATTGAGACATTGATCAGCAATAGTGTGGCCGAAGCCGTGAAGACGCTCTATGGTATGGAGGCTACTGAAAAGATGCTGCAGTTGCAGAAGACGCGCAGCGAGTTTGAGGGTAACCTGACCCTGGTGGTCTTTCCCTTTGTAAAGGCCGCCAAGAAGTCGCCCGAACAAACGGCAGAAGAGATCGGACAGTATTTGGTGGAACACTGCTCGGCAGTAGATAAATATAATGTGGTGAAAGGCTTCTTGAACCTCAGCGTGGGGCAGGGTGCTTGGCTGCAACTGCTGGAGGCTATCGACCGCGATGAGCACTTCGGCATGAAAAAGGCCGACGAGAAGGCTCCGCTCGTCATGATTGAATATTCATCGCCCAACACCAACAAGCCCCTGCACTTAGGACATGTGCGCAACAACCTGCTGGGTTGGTCGTTGGCGCAGATCATGCAGGCCAACGGCAACCGTGTGGTGAAGACCAATATTGTGAACGATCGCGGCATACACATCTGCAAGTCTATGTTGGCTTGGCTGAAGTATGGCAATGGCGAGACTCCCGAAAGCAGCGGCAAGAAGGGCGACCACCTCATTGGCGACTACTACGTGGCCTTCGACAAGCACTACCGCGAGGAGGTGAAAACACTGCAGGCGAAGTTTGAGGCCGAGGGCGTTCCTGCCGAAGAGGCCGAGAAACGCGCCAAAGACAAGGCTCCGCTCATCAAGGAGGCTCACGAGATGCTGGTGAAATGGGAACAGGGCGACAAGGAGGTGCGCGCACTGTGGGAGAAGATGAACGGCTGGGTGTATGCCGGCTTCGACGAGACCTATCAGCGGCTGGGCGTCTCCTTCGACAAGATCTACTACGAGAGCCAGACCTATCTGAAGGGTAAGGCGAAGGTGGAAGAGGGCCTGAAGAAAGGACTCTTCGAGCGCCACGACGACGGCTCGGTATGGGCTGACCTGACGAATGAGGGGCTTGACCAGAAACTGTTGCTGCGCAGCGACGGCACCTCGGTCTATATGACGCAGGATATCGGCACGGCCGAGATGCGCTTCCAGGACTATCCCATCGACAAGATGATTTACGTGGTGGGCAACGAACAGAACTATCACTTCCAGGTGCTCTCCATTCTGCTCGACCGTCTGGGCTT
>ERZ842401.7667-NODE-7667-length-10959-cov-4.002384_pt1 | contig 10959 bp, 7 predicted proteins | sample MGYA00521270_ERZ842401 | MGnify/ENA primary metagenome ERZ842401 (study PRJEB31892, sample SAMEA3878208) | bioreactor metagenome | biome: Moose rumen | place: Sweden | collected 2011-10 | study: EMG produced TPA metagenomics assembly of the PRJEB12797 data set... | reverse complement strand
CCGATGCTGTGATGTAATAGTCATAGAGTACTTCATCTGGAAACTCCTCGAAGAAGGCTGAATAACCTAGTTTCGCGTCAGGAAGCGAAGATGTCGTAATCTTAGGAGGCACGCCCGTATCCGAAGCGTCCCGTATCGTCATGTGATAGTCCCGTGTATCGCTGCCGAAATCATTTTCTGCTTTGAGCCTGAAGTAATATTCGCCTGCACTTCTTGGATGCCCCTGCAGACTTCGGCCGTAAATCTGTATCCCGTCAGGCAAAGTACCACCATCGACTGACCAGTTTATCCATCTTGAACCTGTCGCGTAGAACAGCTGAACGAAGTTGCCCGCTCCTACCGCCCAGTCAGTTACGTTCTCTGTGATTATCTTCGGCGGTGTCGGCTCAACAACATCGAGTGTGTATTCCTTCGAGGTAGTCCCATACTCTCCCGAAGCTGTCAGCGTGAACGTGTACGTGCCTGTAGCTGTCGGAGTGCCGGAAATCTCGCCGTAGCTTAAACGTAGGCCTTCAGGCAAAGACCCGCTGCTGACGGTTACAGTGTCCCAATCTCCCCTCAAGTACAGCCACAGCATATAATTTACGTCTTTTGTTGCGTCAGGAAAGTACGGCATATTCTCGAACGACGGAGCACCGTGAACATTCAGCCATATAGTCTCATTAGCTGTAGTTCCGTCTTGAGCTGTAGCCGTGAACCTGAGATAGCCGAAGAAGTATTCCTGCAGAGTGCCTGAAATTTCGCCAGTGTCAGGGTTGAGCGAGAAACCTTTGGGGAGAGTTAGGGCACTCCACGTTACGCCTTCTTTATTAGCCTCTAGGAATGCTCTGTAGCTTTGCCCTACGACAGCGTCCGGAAGACTCGTAGTAGTGATCTTCCAAGCATAGGCCGGACTGTGCGCCAATAACATAACGCAGACGACAATGAATAATGTTAAGCGTTTCATGATTACTGCCTCCTTTAGAGCAATAAAAATATGCCCCGTCATCTGCACACTACAGACAACAGGACATTGACCATCTATATTGTTATGTATTGGGGATACGTCAGGGCAAGAATTATCCGATGACTCGATGACTCGATGACTCGATGACTCGATGACTCGATGACTCGATGACTCGAATTATAGCCTCCTTATGCATATTTGTATACCCCATTTCTAGTGATTTATTGAGATGATGTTGGCGGTGTGTATGTGGATGCGAAAATTATAGCACTACTTCAATTCACATGCCTATCCAGAGAAAATATTACTCTTTTGCGTCCTCCTTCTCTATGAAGGCCATAATTGCCGCAGCAGCCTTCTTCGCTCAGACATTATGACTCACAGCAGTTTACTATCAGCCTTGAAGTTATACACCGGCTTCATAACCTCGATAATATCTACCGTTTCAGCAATAACATCAACAATATCTGCAAGACTCTTGTATGCCATAGGCGACTCGTCAAGCGTACCCTCACTCACTGACGTTGTGTACACTCCCTGCATCATCTCTCTGTACTCCGTCAAGTTCAGCTTCTCCTTAGCCTCCGACCTGGACATTAAGCGCCCTGCTCCGTGAGGTGCTGAATAGTTCCACTCAGGATTCCCCTTCCCTCTGGCAAGCACTGAGCCGTCCCGCATATTTATCGGGATAAGTACTAATTCTCCGGCATGAGCTGCTATTGCTCCCTTGCGTAATATCATTTCGTCCGTGTCTATGTAGTTATGCACCGTGTGAAATGATTCGCCTCCGACAAGCCCAGCCCTGTTCAGCAGAACTTCAGCTATCTTCTCCCTGTTCCTGCGTGCGAACTCCTGACAGATTTTCACGTCGTGCAGGTAGTCCTCTAAGTATCCGCCGTAAAGCCAGCACAAGTCTTCAGGTATCTCACTCTTCTTTGCCTCCCATTTCATAGCCTCAAGCACTGCCTGAATCTCATTACGTCTTCCCTGTTCCTTGTACGTCCTGATTATCTCGTCCCGCTGCCTGAAGTGATCCTCTTTGCCCTGCGCCAGTTCTACAGCGAGTCCCTGATAATACTCTGCGGCTTGTTTCCCCAAGTTCCTGCTGCCAGAATGAACTACAAGATAGTGTGTACCGTCATGTGCACGGTCTATTTCTATGAAGTGATTTCCCCCGCCGAGCGTCCCAAGACTGCGCTCAATCCTGCGAGAGTCCTTCAGAAACCGGTAACACTTCAGGCGCGTAAGGTCAAAACGTTCCTGCCTGCCCTCCCAGACGTTAAAGCCGGAAGGTACATAGTGAGCAGCCTCATCAATTTTCTCAAAGTCTATGTCTTCACTGCCCAGCTTCACAGCGAACATTCCGCAGCCTATATCTACTCCTACTATGTTTGGGACTGCCTTATCTGTTATGGTCATCGTCGTACCTATTGTACAGCCGACTCCTGCGTGAACGTCGGGCATTATCCGTATCTTTGCGCCTTCCGTGAAAGGGTAATCACACATCCTGCGAATCTGATCTGCTGCCTCATCCTCGATAACTTTTGCGTAACATACTGCGGTATTGACTTTCCCTCTTATCTCCATTTCTGCCTCCTTATACTTCACTGTTATTGCCGAAGGATTATAGCATTCACTTAACACTTACAGCTTGACATTTTCATTAACGGCCGATACACTCACTTCACATTTTCACCACAAATTCACAAGGAAAGGACTTGACATCTTCAATTATGGCCGATACAACTAGCTCACAGCTCACAGCTCACCCCCTATTATTCCTAATTTCACCAGCATATAACGAATCGCAGAACATAGCACAATTTGTTGAAGAATGGTATCCAGTCGTTGAGAAGCATAACGGCGAAGGGTTATCGTGCCTTGTTGTTATTGACGACGGCAGCAAAGATAATACGTACTCTATTCTTCAGGACTTGGCCAAGACGAGGCCGCTTCTTCAGCCCCTAACAAAACCTAACGGCGGACACGGTGCAGCATGTCTTTACGGATACAGGTATGCACTTGACCACGGAGCAGAGTATATTTTCCAGACGGACTCGGACGGTCAGACTCTCGCTTCAGAGTTCGAGGGCTTCTGGGCATTACGTGATGAGTATGATGCTGTTTTAGGGAAAAGGCCTGACAGAAAGGACGGACTATCACGCAAATTTGTGGAGCGGGTGCTGTGCATGACGGTACGGGCTGTTTTCGGAGTCAGTGTTCCGGACGCTAATGCTCCATTCAGGCTAATGAAACGTGAACTTCTGGAAAAGTATCTCCACAAAATGCCGGATGACTTCAATCTGCCCAATGTTATGCTGACTACATACTTTGCCTATTTTCACGAAAAATTAGCTTTCAGAGATATAACCTTCCGGCCAAGACAGGCAGGCAAAAACTCAATCAACATCAGGAAGATTACTGCTATAGGCTTAAAGGCAGTCAGAGATTTCAAGAAACTCCGCAGAGAGATAAACAATTAAGGACGGGTAAATTATGCATAAGAAAATTAACGCAGCACTATTATTGGTCAGTCTGGTACTTCCGCTTTTTCTGTTCACTTATACGGCATACAACAGCCGAGGCTTTGATGATGAATACTTTAACATTAATCACGTGGAGAGTTATTCTTCCGTTCATGACCTGATAAACGCTCACTTCAGCGGAAAATTTGTTGATATTCATCCTGTAGGCTCATACCTGATAAATTACGTCCTCCTGAAATTGCTGGGAAGTTGGAGGCTGGTCAGGACAGCGGGAGCAGTTGTTTCATGCCTGTCGATATGGCTGTTCTGGTACTTCATAGCGGCTGAGGGCAAGGATAATTTGACAGCATTTTTTGCGTATATATTCATGTGCCTGAATCCTACGCTGCTTCTGTGGTGTACAAGTGTGAGATGGTACACATACTTTTTCCCGTTAATCTGCGTAATGGGAATGCTGTTTTGTCCGCCGGACTTCCTGAATAAACGCAAATATCTGTTCTGGGGAATATATTTTCTCACTGCCTCCATGTTGTTCTACATTGAGAGCAATGCGGCAATTATGATTATTGTTTCATTCATACTGATCTTGTTCCAAAGGAGAAAATCTTTCAGGGAAGAGTACAAAGTTATTCTCTGCTTAGGATTATTATCGTTATTAGCTGTCTCAAAGCAGATATACATGTTCTTGACAGTGCTTTACCCTTCCGTTAAGGATTCCGGAGAATTTTATTCGCTGATGAGATCTATTGCAGGAGGAGGGCAGAATTTCTTATGCGGTCATGCTGTTATGCCCGTATCCGCAGCAGGAATTATTCTTATTATTGCTAACGGCTTGTTGTTCCTTGCATTTATCGTCCATTTCAGGGTTGCTGCCTCAAGCTATGCTAACAAGTTCTTTATGCTGTCATATGCGGGCATAATATTCTCAGGAATAGGCGGGAAAATAAGAAACTATGTCAGCCTTTCAGCAGTTCACGGCAATTTTTTAGCCGATACGTTTTCGAGCATGAAGAGCAGGAAGATTAAGCTCACGGTTTTAGCGTTGTACATTATTGGCACAGCATGGGGAATACATAACGTAGTTTTTCATACGGACACTACCAGAGGAACATGGAACACTCCATATGATGAGCTGATAGAGTTTTTGGAGGACTGCGCCAGCAAAGAGAGCTGTGTTGTGGTATCGCATAACCCTGTTTTCAGTTACCATGCGAGAAGGGAAGGTTTTACCGTAATTGATGCTGAGGCAAATTCAGACTGGTATGAAAAGCTGAGTGCTCATGATGGAAGCGTTATAGTTCTCAGGACATACAAAGGCTCTATGCCTGATGAAGAGTTCAGAAAGTTCAACAGCTATATTGACAGCAGGCATATTGTTTTGGCAAAGTCTTTCGGCTATGACAAGTTCGCTGCTTTTAAGAGGCGGTTCGACAAGGATTACCCGGATTATTACGCCGAGCTTATTGTTACCGAGTAGAAAGCAGATTATCCCCCCTGAAAGACTCAGGGGGGCGTGTTCGTTATCTTTGTCCCTTGTCGTACACTTGGCCGAGTGCCCTCGGTGAATGATTATGCTTGCTGAAAAATACTAGCAATAACAATGTCGGCACATAGGGTAGTATCCTCACAAGGTCGTTATATGCAGAAGGAAGCCCCAATTGATTGATTGTCGTTGCTCCCCCACTACGCGCACAAAAGCAAATATTTAGGATACACATTAACGCTGTCCCTTGTCGTACACTTGGCCGAGTGCTCTCGGTGAATGATTATGCTTGCTGAAAAACACTAGCAATAATAATGTCAACACATAGGGTAGGATTCTCACGAGGTCGTTATACGCAGAGGGAAGCCCCAATTGATTGATTATCGCTGCTCCTCCGCTCCTCGCAAAGCCGAATATCAAGCACGCAAACAATGACGGCAGGATCGACCAGTTCCCGAAGATTAACGCCGCAATAGACAGGTAGCCGTAGCCTAAGTAGATGTCCGGAGAAAAGTTCGCTGACACAGAATACGCAAAGCTCAAGCCAGCTATTCCTGACAAGCACCCAGAAATAAACACCGCAATAGTCCTCACAATATACACATTGATTCCCGCAGCATCAGCAGAATGTGGGTTGTCCCCGCAAGCCCTGAGCCTCATTCCGTAAACTGTCCTGTAGAGCACGTACCACATCACTATTGCGACAATAACTATCACTATCTCGAACGGGTATATGTCCCTGAAAACTGCTCCAATAACTGGAATATCACTCAGCCCAGGTATAGTTATGCGTGTGCTCGCTCCTAACGTGAACTTGTTCGCAGCATTCCCGAAAAGTGAGGCGTTTATGCTCTTGGTCAAGAAACTCGTCAATGCCATAGCCAGTATGTTCATCACAACTCCGCTTATGACTTGATCCGCCTTGAACTTTATGCATAACAGCGCGTGCAATAACGCAAACACTCCTCCGCCTATCACTGCACACACAAAGCCAGCATAATACGGAATCTGCGATGTCGTCCCGAATATCCCCGACAAGTACACCACCGCAAACGCTCCCGTAAATGCTCCGAAGCCCTGAAAACCCTCAAGCGCAAGGTTAGTTACTCCGCTCTTCTCACTGTATATGCCGCCTATCGCCATTATGAACAGCGGAAGCGCAAAGCTCAGACCGTCAATAATTATCATGTCAAGCATCTTTTACCTCTTCTTCCTCCTGTCCAGAACAGCAGAACATGCCGCAAATGTCAGTATGAACGCCGTTATCAGACTCGCAATCTCCGGCTCTATGTGCTGTCGTGAACTCATATACACTGTGCCCTTTGAGATTATCGTTATCAGGAATGACGCAAACACACAGCCTATAGGGTTATTGCCTCCTAAGAGAGACACTGCAATTGCGTCAAAGCCCATCGACGGAGTTACCCCAGGCTGAATCGCGGCCAAGTACCCGCAGAAATATGACACTCCAGCTAATCCCGCCAATGCTCCGGAAAGTGTCATAGTCATTAGTGCTGTCTTGTTCACGTTCATTCCAGCGTAATATGCCGCCTTCGGTGAAAGTCCAGTAGCCTTGACCTCGTAGCCGTAAGTCGTACGCTCTAACAGCCAGTGAAGAATTAATGCCGTGATTATTGCCAATGGGAACGCAAGCGCAATATCTACCTTCAGCCCTTCCCAGCGGTAACCGCTTATCGTGAGTCTCGCGGCATCGACTATGGATTTGCTCTGACGTGAGACGGGGTTAATGTAGAATGCATTAATGTAGAACGTAACAAGGTACATTATTATCGAGTTCAGCATTATGGAGCTTACTACCTCATTGACGTTGAAGCGATACTTCAGCCAGCCGATTAATGCCCCGATTACTGCTCCTGCACAGAATCCCACAAGCACAACAAGAATCCGCGAAGGGATTACTCCTGAAAGCATGTGCGCAACTATTCCTGCAGCCATCATCTGCCCGGAGACTCCTATGTTGAAGAATCCTCCTTTGAGTGCAAGAGCTACTGACAATGACGCAAAGATCATAGGCGTTAGTGCATCAATGAAGCTCATGAAGTCAGTGAACATGCTCTGACGGCCGGCATACTTCACCTTATGCATGAGACCGGATCCCTGCAAAAGATTCATGTATGACGCAACGGGGTCTTTGCCCATAAGCCAGAGTATCAATGCTCCGAACAGCAGGCTTATCACTATTGCGAGGCAGGATAACGTGAATTTTCTCATGATTTCCTCACTCCCATCATGTACAGACCTATATCATCAGTCGTAAGTTCTGAGGCAGGAGCTATCTTGTTTATGCTCCCGTTGTAGATTACGGCTATTGTGTCTGCGCAGTCCATAATCTCGTCAAGGTCAAGTGATATTAGCAGTACGGCTGCTCCCCTGTCTCTCTCAGCAATTATCTGCTTGTGAATGTTCATGACTGCTCCGGCATCGAGTCCACGAGTAGGCTGCATGAAGATGATTAACGGAGTCTTCATGTCCACTTCACGGGCAATGATTGCCTTTTGCTGGTTGCCTCCTGACATTGAGCGAGTGATCGTCGAGTTGCCCTGACTGCTCCTAATATCATAGGTCTCCAGTAACTTTTTGCCGTGCTCTGTGAAGGCTGACTCGCTGATGATCCCCTTGCGCGAAAACATAGGGCTGTAGTATTGCCTCAGCGGAAAGTTGTCCCGTAATGTGAAGTCAAGCACTAATCCGACGTTATGCCTGTCCTCTGGAATGTAGGCTATGCCCTCCTGAATCCTGTTCCTCACACTTGAGCGGGTAATGTCTTGGCCGTTGAGGGTGATACTGCCTGATGAACAGGGCATGAGTCCGGCTATTGCATCAGCAAGCTCATTCTGACCGTTCCCTGAGACTCCGGCTACAGCGAAGACTTCACCTGCATGTATCTCAAAGTTCACGGACTTCACAGCCTCGTAGCCTGCCTGAGCCTTCACGGTGAGTCCCTCGACCTTCAGCACAACATCTCCGAACTTGGCCGGAGTCTTCTCCGTCGTAAAGGATATTTCCCGCCCGACCATCAATCTTGCCATCTCATCAGTTGAAGTTGCGGGAACGTTAAGTATTGCCGCGAGCCTGCCGTGATTCAGGATTGCGCACCTGTCTGCTACGGCCTTTATCTCGTTTAGCTTGTGAGTGATGAGAATTATTGTCTTGCCGTTATCCCGCAAACCCTTCACTATCTTCAAGAATGACTCTATCTCTTGCGGAGTCAGTACTGCGGTCGGCTCGTCAAAGATAAGTATCTCTGCCTCACGGTAAAGCATCTTCAGAATCTCGACTCTCTGCCTCGACGCAACATTGAGATTCTCGATCACGTCTTCAGGGTTAATCTTGAGGCCGTAATGTTCCGACAATTCCGCAATGTCATGATTAGCCTTCCTGAGGTCAACGTAAGGAAAAAGCCCAAGAAATTTTTTCTCAGGCTCCAATCCCAGAATGATATTTTCAGTTACGGTATAGTTAGAGACTAGGCGGAACTCCTGATGCACCATACCTATACTGAGCTGTGTAGCATAACGAGGAGAGTTTATGTGCTCACGTTTTCCTCGAACATATATCTCTCCTTCGTCAGGCTCGTACATTCCGAACAGCATACTCACGAGCGTAGATTTTCCTGCACCGTTCTCACCAAGCACCGCAAAAATTTCTCCCTTATTGATGCTCATAGACACATCATCATTCGCGACGATACCGGGGAAACGTTTTGTGATATGCCTGAACTCTACAATAGGTTCACTCATTTATTCAGCGTCCAGTCCCACGAAGTTATCAGGCATTGTGTTACTTGTGAAGGAAGCAGGAGCTATCTTGCCAGCTTTCAGAAGAGCTAACACCGCATCAAGTTTTGCGATTGCGTCATCAGTGAGCTGGTGATGCCCCGGAGTCTTCACGTAGTCTATCGAGTCCTCCGCTGCTCCCAAGTGATAGTTGCCTCCCTTGAAGTTACCGGCCGCTATGTCCCTCAACACTCTGGCGTTATTCTTGTCCATGACCTTTAGTGAACTTGTCAGGATAATATTTGCGTCTCCGTTCCTGCCGTCGTTGAACTGGTCAGCATCGCACCCGACAATGTACACGTCCTTAGCTTCTTTTGCCGCGGTGAACACTCCCATACCTGCACCTCCAGCAGCTACGAAGATTACATCACAGCCTTCACGGATAAGTGCCTGACCTACGATTTTTCCGTTTGCCTGGTCAATGAATGAGCCGACATAATTTCCGCCGACAGCTTTTCCTGTTACGTCTGTTCCTGAGTATGAGGCAAGCTCGACGATCTGCGCCTTAGTGCCGAAATGCTTGTTTGCGTAATTCACTCCGCTCATGAAGCCGTACTGATAATTTACGTTCGTGGGAAAAGCTATACCGTTCACGACTGCTACTTTGTTTGTCTTAGTGCTCAGTGCCGCCGCGACTCCGGCCAAGAATCCGCCTTCTTCCTCCTTGAACTTCATAGCATTGATGTTCTCAACAGCTACCTCATTACCTGAGTCATCAGCAGGCCAAGTATCAACAAGCAGGAACTTTACGTCCGGGTTGTCTTCAGCAAGCTCATGTATGCCTGCAAACTGGAAGCCAACGCACACTATTGCGTCATAGTCCGCAACAATGTCCTCTATGGTCTTCACGCATGATGCAGGGTCTCCGGTCTTATCCTGAATAGTGGTCAGGGTGGAGTCGGGGTTAGTCTGGAGGAACTCAAGGACTCCGTTGTAGTTAGTCTCGTTGAAGCCGCCGTCATGGACATCATTGGGAGAAGTTACGATTGCGACTTTGACCGGGGCAGCAAAACACGCTCCCGCGAAAATGGACACACAAAACAATACAGCAAGTACAGAGAATAAACGCTGCTTCATAAATATTGCACCTCACTAAAAAATTTGGAATGCCCGTATTATAGCAGTATGTAGAGAATCCCCAGAAGAAAACTTACTGCATTTGTGAGAAGCATAGTCAGCAGAAGCCTCCTCAGCCGGAATTTACGCACTGACTTCATGACGCAGCAGCACATCACGAACTCCAGAACGACTACGCAGAGTTCAGCGGACAGAATCACTCCCCAGAAAGCAGCCCGGCTCTCCGGAAGGGTCATGCTTAACAGACGGTTATTGAGCATGATATTGCTGACTATGTTAATGCCCGCGAAGTACAGGCAGTCCGTTAAGTTCCTGTAGCCCGCGAGCCAAAATAACGGTGTCTCAATAAGCGCAGTGATTAATGCTGTAGTGATTTTTTCTCCCTCCCTTCAGGGCAGAAACGCAGAAATATATACCCCGCAATGAACAGACTCACGAACTGCACAACCGCCATAATGTCAGGAGCAATGTTTACCCAGTTCTTGAAGAATGCTCCCGGCAGAAGACACCCTGCAGCAAGTCCGAAAGTCAGGCCGGGATAATCAGGGAAGTACCAGTGCAGTAGCCTCAAGGTCAATGGCATAGTCATGTTGAAGGCAAAAGTGAGAGTGATGATGCCCGGAAGTCCTGAGAGCTGAAGCCCAGCAAAGCACATGATGAATATTGCGAGTATGGTTTTCCTGAAGCCTATTGCGTCGCAGAGAAGGCCTCCCGCAGATTTGCCGAGCATGAACACGCAGGGCATAAGCATAACGTGTTCAGGAATGCGCGAACTCCCTCCGAATCCCCTCAGCACTACGCACACCAAGAGCAGAACAGCTCCGGCAAGAAGACACGAGAACACTCCGGACGACGGAGACTCTTCACGCTGAACCGGTGATGCAGGGATGTGAGACTTCAGCAGGAGGCAGGCAGTGATGACCGTACACACTAGACACAGCACCTCAAAGGGCAGTGCTCCTACGAGTCCGTGAAGTCCGAGTCCGAGTCCTACTGCACCGCTGGAGACGAAGATGCCCGGTTCTCTGAAGCCTGAATAACGCTCAAGAATCAGAATACCTGCTGCTACGTGAAAGAGGCAGTTTCCTAGAGCGACGCTGACGGCCTGAAAGAGTATGCCCCATCGAGTAATGAACCCTCCGGCCAAGAGTACCGGCACTAGGTAGAGTG
>ERZ842401.7666-NODE-7666-length-10959-cov-7.480007_pt1 | contig 10959 bp, 10 predicted proteins | sample MGYA00521270_ERZ842401 | MGnify/ENA primary metagenome ERZ842401 (study PRJEB31892, sample SAMEA3878208) | bioreactor metagenome | biome: Moose rumen | place: Sweden | collected 2011-10 | study: EMG produced TPA metagenomics assembly of the PRJEB12797 data set... | reverse complement strand
CCGGAAACGCCTCGCAAACATCTTTCATCATTCCCTGCGCCTGTGCGCCCTGTCCCGGGAACAAAAATGCATACTTCTTAGCCATCTGTTACTCCTATGTCATTATCGGGCATGTCCCGATAATCTTTTCATTATGACAAATTTTGTAAAAATGTCATTTTCAATAAACAATAGTATAAAAATATAGAAATTTATTCAATAGAACAAAGAAGTCAGAACAGAGTTTTTACAGCAAATTTGGTTGCGCAGTTTCTGAGCCCTCAGATTCCAAAGATGTATCAGCAGCAGGAGCAGGAGCTTCTTCTTTCTTTTCCGCCTTCAATTCATCTGGCTTTATAGAAAGTTTTTGCCGCAATGCCCCAGAAGCCAAAAATGTATCAGACTTTCCGTTCACGCGGATGTAATTCTGCTGACCGTTCGCCGCATCTTTTCCGACTTCAAAAGTCAAGTATTCCTTGCCGTTGTCGCTCACACGAACCGTGATTTTACTTCCATCAGTAAAGCCGTAGCGTTCATCTACATCGCCACCTGAAGATTTTGAAATCACACTCAAAGTATGCAGACTTCTCACCGCATCAGAAATGAGTTTCGCCTTTCCCGTGTCGGCTTCCTCGTCGTTTACTTTCCAAAAATCGCCGTAGCGTTTGAGGGTAATCGTGCCGTTTTGCGCAGACGCAATTTCAATCGTGTCATAAGTCTTATCGATGATAAAATCCTTCACGCTCGACCGACTCCCCGCAATCACCTGAATCACATAAATCAGAGCAAGAAGCACCACAGCGCACGCCAAAATCGTCTTTCTAAGCATTAAATTCTTAAAATTCATAATCAACTCCATATCTTTGTCCACAGATTTACACCGATTACCACAGATTATATTTTTTCTAAAACGAAAATCTCTCATATTACACGACAGATTTTCGTATATCATACTTCCTTAATCTGTGTATATCTGTGCTAATCTGTGGATTCTTTTTATTTTTCTATTCTCGAATCGTTCGGGTTGTAGCGTTCTCGAATCGCTTGTTTTTTCGCTTTGATTTTGAGCAAGACGATGAGACCTGCGAGCGCAACGAGCACGACTAAGCCGATTTCGTTGAAATATTTCGCAAAGTTTGATGCAGCCGTGCTCTTTACGGTGAGCGTGTTGAGCGAAAGACCTTTGGTGCGCATGGTGCACAAATCTTCCTCGCCGTTTAAGTAATCGACCGCATTTCGCACGAACATCGAAACTGGCTGGCTTCCTTCCGCGTCAATGAGCTGGGCATTGTTGAAAAGCGGGATATGTCCGCCGCCCAAGATGGAGCTTCCAATTACGAGAATCTTTCCGTTCTGAATTGATTTTGAAATATGCTCGTTCGTTGCGATTGAGTCAGCAATTTCGCTAGCCTTCGCCTCGCCCTCTGCCGTTTCTGACTTCGGTTTTCCGCTGAAAGCAGAAGAGAATTTTCCTTCGACCAAAACCACGAGATTTTCGCTTGCCATCGTTGATTTGTCGCTCGGAACGGAGATAAATCGCGGGTCTGCGCTGATGTTCGATTCGACCGTCCAGGATTCTTTTGACGATTTTGCGAGCACCGTGACGCGAGCGTCCTTGTTTTCCTTCGCCGCGCTCACATCAATCGGGGCATTCTGGAAGAAAATCACATAGCCCAAGTTTTTGGTAATCGGGCTTTTTTGGTCAAGCGTGTTTTTCTGCATCATCGGGGCGACATAGAAATTCATCTTTCCGTACTGTCGGTCAACCTGAGAGAAGCAGTTCACATCGTAGACATATTTTTTGCCGACCGAAATTCCCCATTTTTCAAGATTTTTCTCGATTCCCGTGTTGATTGGCGTGTAAGTCGGGGCAGAATACGGATTTGCTTGGTTTTCCTCAAACGGGTCAAGGAAGAGAAGCACATTTCCGCCCTTCAAAACATACTGGTCGATTTTGTACAATTCTTCGTCAGTGAATGACGATTTCGGACCGTTGATGATAATACTCGTAAGCGACTGCGGAATTTCTTCCTCGGCAAGTTTGATTTCTTTGAGCGTATAGCGGTCTGAAATCAATTTTGCGAAAACCGACTGCGAAGCTTGCCCATACTGCGATTCTTCGCTCAATTCAAGTTCGCCGTGACCGGTGATGTAGCCGACTTCCTGTGATTTTGAGACGATAGACTTCAAACTTTCTTCTATTTGAACATCAAGATTTTCAAGCCCCGTAATCATGTTCCGACCGAAGAAATCGCGCGTCATTTTGACAGGGAACACGCTCACTTTTTCGCCGTATTCAAGCACCAAGCCGATTGCGCCCGTGCCCTGCCCCAAAGCAGGGTCGTTCCAGTTGAGGCTTTGGATTCCGTATTTTTCAACAAGTGACGGAATTTCGCTAGGATTTGGCTCAACGCTCGTGAAAGTGATTCGGTTCTTGTTTTTTTTGTTGATTTCGTTGTACGCCGCACGGATTTCATCTTCCATCTGATTGAAGCCGATGATTTTGAAGTCCGCAAGTTTCTTGGTCGCATAGAGCGTGAGTTTGACTTCGCCCTGCAAGCCCGAAAGTGCGCTCGTTGTTGAAACCATGTTTGAAATCGTGGTGGTGATTCGGTATTCCAAGCCGTCCGTTGAAGTGAGCGAATCAAGCGTTTCAATTCTGTCCGCATAAAGAAGAACGAGCCCCATCCACACGCGCTTTACGCCGACTTCATTGTTTTTGAGTTCCTGAATCTGAATCTGATTCAAACCGTACTCGCGGGCAGCCTTTTCATTCTCCGCCTTTTTCATATCGACGAATTCGTAAGAGAAATTACTGTTTGCCGCCGCCTTGTACTCGACCAAAATGTCCTTGATGTACTGATACACGCTCGAATACGGCGCGTTCAAGTTGTCCGAAAAGAAAACTTTGACCGAAAGCGGCTCTTCCAGCGTTTTTACGACCTGTGCACTCCCCTTTGAAAGCGAATAAGATTTTGGCGAAGTGAGGTCGATTCGGAAATACGCCCGTGAAACAACCAGATTTGCGAAAATCAAAAGAAGAATGAATAATAAAATATCACTTTTTGGACTCTTTAGGTATTTAAGAAAATTTTTCATTATCGTGCTTCCCCCGTTGATTTCAGTGACTCTACGGTCAGAACAAAAAACAGTGCCGTGAGCGAGACAAAATAGAGCAAGTCGCGCAAATCGATGATTCCCCGCGAAATCGACTCAAAATGAGAATACGCCGAGAAAAAATCGAAGAACTGAACCACGCTCGCGGGCATGAAAATCAAAAAACTTGAAATGAGCGTGAACACAATACAGATTGCAAGCGCGATAAAGAACGCGATAATCTGATTTTTCGTGACGCTCGACGCAAACAAGCCGATTGCGCTGAACGACGCGATGAGAAAAAGCGCACCCAAATAGCCGCCAATCATCGGACCCGCATCAGGCTTTCCGAAAATAAAGCAAGTGATTGCGTAAAACAGCGTGGGAACAAGCATAACCGCCCCCGACACGAACGAAGCGAGGAATTTCCCCGTTACGATTTCAAGTTCCGTCACCGGAAGCGTGAGCAGCGTTTCATACGAGCCGCTCCGTTTTTCCTCAGCCAAAAGGCGCATAGTGAGCGCGGGAATGAAAAACGAGAGAATAATCGGCAAGAGACCGAAGAACTGTCGCAATTCCGCGCGGTTATTCAGGAAAAATGTGTTGAAGAACAAAAATCCCGAAGCCAGCAAAAACAGCCCCATCACGATGTAAGCGATAGGACTCGTGAAGTAGGATTTTAACTCCCGCTTAAAAATTATCAGCGATGAACAATTTTGTTTGCTCATAAAAAACTCCTGTATTTAAGTATGAAGTATGATGTATGAGGTATGAAATATGAAAGTGCGAAATTCATATTTCATACTTGGTGGCTTCATAATTCAGTTCAATTTTCTATCGTCAGTCCGTGGAAGATGTCTTCGAGGCTGTTCTTGCGGACGGAAAGCTCGTAGATTGTCCAGTTTTTGCTTGCGCACAGGCGGAACAAATCCGGGCGGATTTCTTTGCCGTCCTTTGCGCTTACCAAAAGTGAAAGCGCGTTCGGAGCCGCCTCGATTTTGTCTCCGTTCGTCACGGTGCAGGAATCGACATCAGCTATGGAAGAAACGGCATTTTTTGCCTCTTCCTCGCTCGCTCCGTCAAGCTGAATGTAGACCGTCTCGGAATGCCCGTATCGCTCTCGGAGTTCCTGCGTGGGGCTGTCGGCAACGACCTTGCCTTTTGAGATGATAATCACGCGACCGCAGAGCATTTCGACTTCGCTCAAAATGTGCGTTGAGATGATGACCGTGCGCGTTTTTCCGATTTCGCGGATAAGATTTCTGACATCTTCAATTTGGTTCGGGTCAAGACCGCTCGTCGGCTCGTCAAGAATGAGGATTTCGGGGTCGTTCATGAGCGCGTGAGCCAATCCGACACGCTGTTTGTAACCACGAGAAAGCTCCGAGATGTTCTTGTGCATGACTTCTTTAAGACCGCACTCCTCGCAGAGCTTGGGGATTTTTTCGTCCGCATTCTGATTCTGCATGAGCGCGACATAGCGGAGGTATTCCTCGACAATCATGTCGGCATAGAGCGGAGCGGATTCAGGCATGTAGCCGATTTTGCGCTTTGCCTCGACCGCATTCTGCTCGATGTCGATACCGTCAATCAGCACCGTTCCGCTCGTTGGCTTAAAAAATCCAGTAATCATGCGCATGGTGGTAGACTTACCCGCGCCGTTTGGTCCCAAAAGACCGACAATCTGCCCCGTCGGAATCGAAAAGCTGACATCATCGACAGCCTTGAACTCGCCGAAGCGTTTAGAAAGATGTGAAACTTCAATCATTTTTGAAATGTCCTCAAAGATTCCTCACAGAGCGCACAGAGCGCACAGAGGTTCTATAATTATAGAAAAACAAATTATGTGATAGGTTATACTTTTTTTAAAGAAAATGCAATTTAGAGGATTCTATAAAAACATTCCCATTGAAAGCGGCAAGAACAAATATTCGCTCGTTTCGCGGAGGTCGCCTTTGGTGAGGACGATGGGCTTTTCCATGTCGGGCTTGAAATTCTTGCTCACAAAATCAAGCGACGGGTGCGCCACGGCATTTCCGCTCTTTACTTCGAGTGGGAGGGTTTTGCCGTTTTTTCGGAGCAGAAAATCGACTTCGTACTTTTTTTTGCTGTCGGTTATCGTCTCGTAAAAGCGCAGGGGGTGATTGTTGGTGGCGAGCATTTGCGAAATCAGATTTTCGGTCATCATGCCTTTGTTCACGGAGAGTTTTCCGAGCACGAAGGATTTGTAGATTTCGCTCGTGAGGTAATTTTTGCCCGCCGCGAGCGTAAGAAGCAAGCCCGTGTCTCCCATGTAGCATTTCGCCTTGCTCGGTTCGATTGAAAATCCCTCAAAAAGCACAGGCTCTTCCACGCCGTAGCACAGCGAGCCGACCATCGACTCAGAAATCCAGTGAAGCGCGTTGCTGTACGAAACGGAAAAGCGGTCGCCCTGCCCCAGCGCGGAATATTTGATTTTTTTGTCGTGGTGGGAAAGCATCACGGGAATCGCGTCAAAAATCGCACGGGCTTCGGCGACATAAGTGTCGGCATATTTTGCGATGTCGTCACGGTACAAATCGAGAATCGCCCGCTTTGCCGCTTCCGCCGCGTCGTATTTTTTTGTTTCAATGTAAGCGGCGACGGACTGGGGCATTCCGCCGATAATCATGTATAGACGGAGCTTTTCGTTTATCGTTTTGAGCAAGTTTCCGAGCAGTTGTTTTGACTCAAAATGTTCACGCAAGAACGGCACGGTAACTTCGTCGCCCAACGCCCATAAGAATTCCTCAAAATCGAGCGGATGAAGATACATTTTCTCTTCCTCAGAAGGAAGCAGAATATCCTTCACATTTTTTTTGATTGAGATGAGCGAGCCAGTTTCAATGTAATCATAGCGGTTGTCGGCGACGAGGTGCTTTATGAATTCACGCGCTTTCGGATATTTTTGGACTTCATCGAAAATAATAAGCGATTCATGTTCATACAAAGGCGTGGAAAAAATCACGGAAAGCTGGTTGAAGAACTCGTTGATTCGCATTTTGTTGCCGTATTGTGCAAAGAGAGAAAAAACGCTGTCATCAACGCTCGAAAAATCGATGAGAATGTACGATTTGTATTCGGTTTTAGCGAATTCCTCAACGAGAAAACTTTTTCCGATTCGGCGCGCTCCCAATACGATGAGTGCCTTTGAACGGGGAGAACTGTTTTTCCATTCGACAAGCTGGGCGTATCCCTTTCGGTGAAAGCTTTTCATTTCGCACCTCACAAAAATTTGAACATGGATTTTAATGAAATTCCACAAAAAATTGAATATGACTTTTTGCGAAATTTCACAAAAATTTGAACATAACTTTTAGGCTAATTCTACAAAAAATTGAACATAAAAACAAGCAAAATTCCACAAAAAATTGAACATAAAAGCGAATTTTGCTATACTTTTTTCATGAAAAATGCACTTTTTACGAACATGAAAGCCGCGATTTTTGACATGGACGGAACGATTTTGGATTCAATGGGTATGTGGCACGGAATCGCCGCGCAATATCTGAGAGAAAACGGAAAAACACCGCGCGAAAATTTGTGGAATGAAGTAAAGCGCTTTAATCTTGTGGAAACGGCGACTTATTTTATCGAAAACTATCAAGTCAAAAAGCCAAAAGAGCAGATTATGGACGAAGTGCGCGCTATCATCATCGAACATTACGGAAAAACCTTACAGCTCAAAGAGGGCGCACGCGAACTGCTTGAAACGCTGAACGAAAAGCACATTCCCTGCGTGCTTGCCACCGCCACCGACCGAGCGAGCGTGCTTGCGTGCATGAGGCGGCTCGACTGCGAAAAATATTTCGTCAAGATTCTCACTTGCCTTGAATACAACACCACGAAGTCAGAGCCATTGATTTTTGAAAAGTCGGCGGAAGTCTGCGGAGCGAAGAACGAAGAAGCCGTCGTGTTTGAAGACGCGCTCCATGCGCTCAGAACGGCACACAATGCGGGATTCAAAACCTGCGCGGTCTACGATGAAAGCGATGAGGAGCGAACCGAGCCGCCGCTCACCGACTGGGAGCGAATGTTGAAACTCTGTGACGCGAGTTGCTTGTCGCTAAGGGAAGTTATTTCATCATTTTGACGATGGCTTTGTAATTCGGCATGAAGCGTGCGACCGTTGCGTAGAAGTTTTTGTCATGCGAGATGTTCAAAAAGTGCGTAAGTTCGTGCAAAACCACATAGTCGATGCAGATTTGCGGAAAGCGGAGCAATTCGTAGTTTAAGGTGATTGTGTTTGTGCGGCGATTGCAACTCCCCCACATTGATTTGAGTTTCCGCCCTTTGAGCGTGATTTTGCTGAGCGCGGGCATTTTCTTTATAAGCTCGGTGCTTTCAAAAAGACGGTATTGTTTTTCGAGCGTGGCACGGAAGGTTTCAAGAGCGAGCGATTTCCATTTTTGAGAATAAAGCCGTTCCCCTCGCCACGGCGATTGTGCGGAATTCGTTTCGCCCAAAAAGTCAGAATCCTGCAAGCCGAGCGAAAACGCGACCGAATCTTCGCTGAGTGAATCGCTTTTTAGTAGAAGAGATTTCACTTTTTCGACCGATTTTTGAATCCATGCCGATTTTGCATTGATGAATTCTTCGATTTTTGCGTGGGAAGAAAGGTGCGGCACGGAGCAAAAAACATTCCCGTCTTGGTCAACGCGCAATCGGAACGAGCGGATTCGTTTTTTGGAGACAGTGATTTGAATGCCTGTATTCGGTAAGTCGTAAATCATACCGCCCAATTTTCACTTTTCCGTTTTCACTTTTCCGTTTTCCAAAATCTCCGCCCATGAACGGTGGTCGCGCTTTGTTTCGTCCACGCCGAGCGCGCGCAAAATCTGACACAACTGCGGGCGAACGGTCTCAGGCGGCACATCATCGCGCGTGTATTCGATTTCGACGTATGGCAAGCCATTGACTCTTTCCACTTCGAGGTGCGCTTCAAAATCAGAGCCAGCAAGTGAGCAAAAGCACGAAAGCGCGTTTTTTTGCTTTTCGAACCATTTAGTGAAGCCCGTCGCTGCAAAAAACGTGCGCAAAACGTCGGGATTTTCGACAAAGGTCTCGTGCTCCGAGTTGAATTCCACGCCATTCTCAAGCGTCTTATGCTTGATGCAAAAATAGGATTTTCCGCCCGTATCTGAGTCGTCTCCGTACATGTCGATGCCACTCGGTTCAAGCGAGTGCGTCCGCTCCGTGCGGATTCTAATGACCTTGAGTTCTTTGTGCGCGATTCGCTCCTCATGCGTGCGGTAGAGCGAAAAATATTCATCGGACTTTATCACCCGCGCCCGTGTGTGAAAGCGAATCGGAGTCGCCCCCTGAGCCTTGCCCAAAATGATGTGCTCAATGCTCGTATATTGTTCCTCAGAAAGCGGAACTTTCAATTCAATTTCTCGCGACATTAATTCGCCACCGCAGTCACGCCGCTTGCAACGCCGAAACTGAGCGTCATCATTATTGCGCCCGCGAGGAGAACGCCCGCCATGACCGCGACCGTCGTTTTCTTCCAGTCCATGTCTAAAAGACTTGCCGCGAGCGTGCCCGTCCATGCGCCAGTTCCGGGAAGAGGAATCCCCACGAACAAGAAAAGCGCGAAATACAAGCCACGCCCCGCCTTTTCCTGCAACTTCTCGCCGCCACGATGCCCTTTTTCGAGGAAGAAGCGGCACATACCGCCGATGATTTTCTGATTCTGCCCCCACTCCAAGAATTTCCGCGCGAAAAGGAAAATGAACGGCACGGGAATCATGTTCCCGACCATGCACGCGATAAAAAGCACGACGAGCATTGCGGGAGAAAGCTCAATTCCCTGCGCGGCAAACAGCCCGACGCCAATCGGAATCGCCCCGCGAAGCTCAATCAGCGGAACCATCGAAACCAAAAAAGAAATCAGAAGTGCTTTGCTCATAGGGAAATTATAATGGAAAAAAAGCGTGTGAAGCAATTAGGGACGAAGTTTGAAACTCACCGTTTCGTTATGCAAAAATCTTTCATTTATTTCATCAGTCGGAATCGTGGCTAGAAGTTCAAAAACATCGCAGTCCGCAAAGATAAAATTGAAGTCATAAGTCATTTTTTGTGGATTTATTGACTTTGGGATTTTGTATTTCAAGCGAAGGCTTCCTTTCAAAAAGTCAGACGGGCAGATTTTTATGAAAGACGGATAATTCGGACTGTAAGACCACGAACCGCTCCAAGCGCTTATTTTAGAAGGCTTGAACACGAAAATCTTTTTTGAGATTTTGTCGCCGACACAAGAATCTTGCTCATATTGCATATCATTTCCTTTGTTTATGTCGTACAAGAACAGGTCGCGCTCGCCTTCATTTTTTACTTTGTAATCAAGTTCCACAAAAACGAACTCATTTTTTTCATCACAAGAAACATCGACATTCCTAACAGAGATTTCAAAAGAATTCGCAAAAATGAGAATGTAATTCATAAAGAAAAGCAGTGTCAGGAAAAGTTTTTTCTTTGAGATGTCAGATTTGAATGTCATTTTTGTCTCCGTTGTCGGATATTTTAGCAGAAAGCGAGACTTGTTTCATCTGTTTTCAAAACGCTCGTCAAAACGATGACAATTTTTTTATTTTCGTTTATACTATTCAGCTATGGGTGGAATTAAAAAAGAAGAATCTCAGGCCGCAAAAAAAGCGGCTGCCAAATCATCGTCTGTAAAAACAAAAAGCGTGACCAAAAAGGCAAAGCCGACTGCGGGAATCGATGAAAACGGAACTTTCCGCGCGTGGGACAACGCAAAGACGGTCGCAAAAACAAAAAAAGCCGCAGCACCGCAAAGCAGCGTGGAAGAGCGAGCGGCGGACAAAAAGGCGACTGCCGAAGCGGAAAAAAAACTCGCGGCGGCAAAAAAGGCTGACCCGAATGCGGGCGTGGCAAAAAAAGAAGTCACTGCCGCAGATTATTCCGACGACAAAATCCGCCACTTGGATGCGCTGGAGCATATCCGCTTGCGAAGCGGAATGTACATCGGGCGGCTCGGCGACGGCTCGAATCAGAACGACGGCATTTACATTCTTCTCAAAGAAATCATCGACAACTCAATCGACGAATTCATCATGGGCTTCGGAACGAGAATCGATGTCGAAATCAAAGAAAACCGCGTGAAAGTGCGCGACTACGGGCGAGGAATTCCGCTCGGAAAGGTCGTGGAATGCGTGTCCGAAATCAACACGGGCGGAAAATACAACGACGATGTGTTCCAATTCTCGGTCGGCATGAACGGCGTGGGCACAAAAGCGGTGAACGCACTCTCCTCATATTTCCGCGTCATCTCCATCCGTGACGGAAAATGCGTGGAGGCGGTCTTCGCTGAAGGAAAACTCCAGACGAACAAATCGGGCGCGGTAAAGCCCGGCACAAAAAACGGCACTTACTTTGAATTCGTTCCCGACGAAAAGATTTTCGGAAAATATTCGTTCAACATGGAATTCGTCGAAAAACGCATGTGGAACTACGCTTATTTGAACAGTGGTCTTACGCTCCGCTTGAACGGCACGGAATTCGCAAGTCAGAACGGACTTCTTGATCTTCTCACCAAAGAACTTGAATCAGAAACCATCTACCCCATCGGAAGCTACACGGGCGAGCATCTGCAATTCGCGTTCACGCACACAAACTCGTACGGCGAAAATTATTTCTCATTCGTAAACGGACAGTACACTTCTGACGGCGGCACGCACTTAAACGCATTCAAAGAAGGCTTCATCAAGGGCGTAAACGACTTCTTCCAGTCAAATTACAAATCAGAGGACATCCGCGAGGGAATCACGGCGGCGGTTTTGGTCAAAGTGAAAGACCCCGTGTTTGAAAGCCAGACCAAAAACAAACTCGGAAACACCGACA
>ERZ842401.7665-NODE-7665-length-10959-cov-10.749083_pt1 | contig 10959 bp, 8 predicted proteins | sample MGYA00521270_ERZ842401 | MGnify/ENA primary metagenome ERZ842401 (study PRJEB31892, sample SAMEA3878208) | bioreactor metagenome | biome: Moose rumen | place: Sweden | collected 2011-10 | study: EMG produced TPA metagenomics assembly of the PRJEB12797 data set... | reverse complement strand
TTCAGGCTATGCACAATCTTTGGGTAAACTCCAACGGAACTTTTCAGGTGAGCCGTCATATCGGGCTATTCTCAGCCTATACCTCCTTCCGAGAAGAAGCTTCCTCCCCATCAACAATCTTCTGTCCAGTTGGCAGACAACCCCGTCAACGTCAATGGAGAATTTCTCTTTGGAGAAGAAAACTGGGATCCCGTAAAGGGTCTCTCCTTCGGGATGTTTTGTTTGGAATTCTTCAAAATAGTGTTTATGGATGGTGTAAGCTCCATTAATTTGTTTTACAAAGTCATATTCCTTGTTGGGAAGCACAGAGAACCAAAGCGGATAGTTCTCGACTGCGATGGAGTCCTTCCCAAACTGCAGCCATAGCAGGGGAGGCCTGTCATCCTTGAGGACGGTGGCCCTGAAGAATGCAAGACCCTTCTTCCCCTGAATGTACTGGGCGGGAGTCTCCTCCATTTGGAATGAAATGGAGTGGGTTTTATCATCGTAGCTCCTGACTGAGAGATCGATGCTGTCCCCGATATGAAAAGCGATATGACGCGAGTAGGAAGCCGAGTCATGCAGCTTGCCGCGGATGTCCTCGCAGAAGACAGTGATTTCAGATTCGGTGCCATTTTGCGGATTCGGAATATAGGCAACCGTGCAAGGTAGGGATTCGCCGACAGGGTGTGCTGATTTGAAACGACGGAAGAAGTCGATGCTGAACAGCGGACGTCCGGCATTGTCATCTCCATTATAGACCAGGTCGATAAGGTCGCCATCCGCAAGCATCCGAGAACTGGGTGCGGGGATATTGCGGGAAAAAAACCAGTTGCCCACAGGAATCTTCACAAGCAGGGTGCGGGGAGACCTGGTCGGTTCCCAGGAGCAACCCTCGAAGATCTGTCCAGGGGATGGCGCCGTTTTGCGGAATCTCTCAATAGGATCACCCTCGCTGAACCGGGTCACGTTCCTGGATATTTTACGGAATACCTCAAGTGGAGTGACATCTCCCATGGAAATGCCTGTATGTGCCCGTTCATTTTGGAGGGTGTGCAGATTGCCGACCAGGATAAGCTTCTTTTTTGCACGGCTCAGCGAGACATTCAGCCGCCTCAGATCATCCAGGAAGCCGACGGTCTTTCCCGCGCTTTTCTTGAAGGATCTCACGAAAGAGAACACCACAATGTCGAATTCACTCCCTTGTATGGAGTCGATCGTATGGACACATGTGTGAAAAGAAGTCCCGGAAAGGGCCGCGGACAGCCGGTGATACTGGGCTTTGTATGCCGTGATGATCCCCACTTTGAGAGAGGGGTCTTCCTCGACGGCCTTCTCAAGCCTTGGAAGGATGAATTCCTTTATGTCTGCTATCTCGCGGGGGTTGTAGATGCTTCCATCGACTCCTTCCCGTTCAGACGGGTCCCTGTCCGGCGAGTAGGCACTCGTGGTGGTGTCGACAAAGGTGACGGCATCCGGGAATCCTTCGACCTGGGCTTTCTGTCGGGCTGTCCCCGGTGCGGAATGCAGGGCTCCGGAATAGAAGAGTTCCGAGATGTAATTGCCTATCTCCGGGCACATGCGGAACTGGTAGTTAAGCGAGACTTTGTTCTCTTCCGGGAAGTTGGGGTGCTCCCAGAAGTCTGCGAACATGGAGTTGCTAAGGGCTGCGAGGACTTCCTTGAAACCACCCTCACCCTTGTCCTCTTCTTCCTCCGAACTTTGGGAAAGGGTAAACTCGCGGATGTCCTCACGGTCGATGAACGGAGGAAGTTGCCTGTGATCACCGACAAGGACGAACCTCTCGCCCAGGTTCATCGGAACAAGGGTTTCGGCCAGGTTGGCTTTGGCGGCCTCGTCGATGATGACCGTGTCGAATTTCCCGATATTGTACTTGCGGATGATATGGTCCATTCCCACGCCAATGCATGTCCCCATGATGACATCCTTCTCCCTGTAGAGTTGGGCAAGGACCATGTCACGGGAGAAGTCTTCGGACTCGGTGGCTTGTCGGAGAATGCTCTCTTCCATTTTTTTCAAGTCCGCCCCTTCCAGATTCTCCCGGTAGTCATACAAGTGCCAGTGCGATGACCTGTAGTTTCTTCCGGTCTCATCATCCGGATAATCGAACGAATCGATCAACGATGAAAAAACCTCCTGGCGAGTCTCCCCGGAAGCGAGGAGATTAACGACCTTGGCGTTGTTCAGAAGGAAGTCCGTGAAGTTGTCAGCATTGACAGTCTTCAACTGAAGCGTCTTCCCATCCTGGTCATCCAATCGAAGAATGTTGATTTTGCTGTGGTCAAGTCGATCGTAAATGTTCTTTACGGCGGCATGTGCCTGGCTGCACACAAGAACCCTTTTCCCCTGTGCTGCCAGCTGCTCGATAATCTCAACGATAATGGTGGTTTTACCAGTTCCCGGAGGTCCTTGTATAAGGACTATGTTCTTGTTCCCCAGCGCCTTCCGTACAGCTACTGTCTGATTGTTCCCTTCCAGTGTATCCGTATTGAAACAAGGGTTATTGAAAGACATGTTCTCGTAAGGAGAGATGTCGGGTGTCTCCAGGCGTCGGTTCAGAAGATCTTGATATGTGTCACTTCCACGAACGAAAGAACTCAATGCGTTGATTTGTACATCAAGGTGCTTCACGCTTGCCCGCCGGGAAAGGTTGATACCTAAAGACTTGAATCGAGTGGTGTATTCCTTGTTGTACTCAAATCCGAGGTGCACGGAGTCATCCTCGCATTCAAGAACCCCCACCGCCAGTTCTTTCTCCCCATCCAGTATGCTGACGTGGATGCGATCTTCTGTCTCGGCCGAGTTTTCATCCAACAGGCTGTCAAGCTCGTCAGGAGTAAGGTCCAGGCGGAGCATGGGAGAAGATGAGAAGGTGTTGGTCGAGTGGTGGATCCGTTCCGGGGGGACATGGACAACACTCGAACTGCTGCCAAGCACCTGGTCCTTTTGGTATTTCAGGTAATCCCGCAATGTGGTGTAGTCCCTTGCGCTCTGCAATGTCCTCTTTCTTATGCTTTCCTTCAGTGCAGGAAGAAGGTCCTTGTTGATGTACTGTGATTGCCTGATGTAGTCAAGAGTCTCAGCGGCACTGTATTCCATGGGAATGTTCCCATAACGTGACAGGAAATGCAATTGCTTGGAAGATATCTTCAGGCAGGCGTTCCGATTATTGTATGTGATGACCCATCGGGACTCTGCGCGGTCTTCCGAGTCGAATCCGCAGATAAGGAATTCCCTTTCGTCCAAGGGCTTTGCAATCAGTGTGAGGGCGGGCTTCTCCTCGTTGAAAAGGAAAAGATCGGTGCCGTTCTTCTCCCGCAGCACGAGCCAGAATACCTTGTCTTGGAAACTGTCGGGATGCATCCGGAGGTGTACTGTCAGTGGGCTGTCATCGGATACACGGCAATACAACTCGGCTCCAGGAAGGGTGTCGACCTGTTGACGGGTCATATCAGGGTGTTTTTCAAGAAAGAACCGGATGAGTTCAAGGTCCTCGGGTGGAATGACCTCCAGCTCACTTGGCGCGAGAAAACTGTCGGGAGTCTGGGCCCTATCTTCAGAGTGAAGAGAATTGGAAAGAGCTACGGGCTTAGTAAACGTATGAAACCGAAACGGATTGACGAAAGTGTCCCTGAACTCAAGTGTGATGCTGCCATCAGAGGCAATGTCGCCTTCGTCGACCTGTTCCTTTGGAACAATGCCAATCAAGGAATGCGAGGGAATCCGGACGATATGATAGTTGGGTGTCGAGTCAACAATCAGGGCCCTGTATGACTGGCCTTCTGCAAGGGACTTTGGTTGTTGCAGATTGAATTCTTTTTGGCTAAAATCAAACGACAACTGGACTGTCCCGCCTTCAACATCGTGCGAAATGACAGTGAAAAGGTAATGCCGCCCCTCCTTTAGGTTATCTTTAATGAGTCTGGCCGCAATGTCCTGTGGAATGCGCTCCTCACGGTAGGTGATGTACTTTGGAAAAAGAATCCCCTTTATTCCGGATTTGACGTTTTTTGCGAACAACCGACCTCTCCCGTCAATGTGTTCCACTGTCAGTGCTAGGAGTTCTTCAGTAAGACCCGGTTTGGAATTCCCTGGTTTTTTAATCTTGACCTTCGATGGCATGTCCAGAATGTCAGAGAGTCGCACTTCAACCTTCTTCGCAGCTTCCTTCAGCGCCACGTCCCCTCCGAAGCGCTCCTCCAAAAGGGGCAGCACTGACGCGTCAACCTTCCCGTTCGGATTGAATTCTATGGGATACCCTTCCTGGACCAGGAAGTCAACGAGTGTCCCCAATCCGATATTGTACTGCTTGATGAGTTTAGATAGTCTTATCTGTGCCATGTGTTATTATCCCATGTCATCCAGGGCTGTAAGGTGCAGAGAAATATCCTGAACCTCATACTGCAAAGATAATCATTATTCACGAAACAGATGTTCGCTGGTGGTATAGTAATAGAATACTCTATTAGCCTCGAACACTTTTTAATCTCTTTAGAGTATTTGTCATCTCTTGAATCATCTGTTCACGTATTCGTGACGGAGAGATTAAAATGATGCTCTCACCATTACGGTAAATGACGTTGTATAACTCTCGATTGGGTTTCAAGGCGAGGCCGTAGAAAGTGTATTCGTCGAAGGCTCCGTATTTGGTGTGCAGTTCGGCCTGTTTCTCGGCAGGGTATTTAACTTGGGATCCATGAAGTGGCTTGGTATCCACGTAGCCGACATAGGAGTTCTTGACGGCAAGGAGGATTTCGGTAAGTTCTTCTTCTTTGAACCAGGTAATGCCTACGATATCTTCGTACCGTTCTTCAAAGTTTTCGTCGCAATCGATGTATTCCACACCATCAACGGCGATGACGCTATTTATGCGGTCGAGGGGGAGATTCACATAAAAGTCCTCTTGGTATGGGAATTCTGGCGTAGCCAGCGGGGTGCCAATCAGATACCAACGGTCGTTGTATTGCTTCAACAGGTACGGATACAGGCGAATGGTCCTGGGGGCTTCGCCAAAGGGCTCATATTCCACATCCACCACTTTCTTGTTGGAAATCAAGGAAAAGAGGGTTCCCAGGTAGTCCTTCCCTTTCAGATAGTCGTTGGAACTAAATGAGATGATCTTACGGGGAACGTGCATTCCTTTATCATATTCGCTACGGCCGAATGCTCTATTGTCGTTGAGCTTTTCCTGCAGGTCGTTCAACCACTCGAAACTCTCAAGTCCCGAAAACTGTCCCAATGTGTTGAGTACTTCCTGCAGCAGACGTTTCTCGTCGTCTGAGAGGGGTTTGCTGAAAAGGGACTGCGTCTGGTCAGCATAGCGATACACCGGCGAGCCAAAGAGTTTTTCGCTGCTGTCTATCTCCATATTGAATGGAGAATCCTGCATGGCCTGGATGTCCAGTTGAATCACGCGCTTTCCGCTCTTTATATAGCGATCATAGTCGCTCTGGTCTCCGCCGATGGTTGGATACCCGGCGAGCTCCAGCCGTTCATTCACCTTCTTCAGCAGGTCCTCGCATGTGTATTTATTATAGCGGTCACTCAACATTTGGTCCAGATACATGTAGCGAATGACAGCGTTCTTGTTTAATGGCATGGCATGATGTTTTTGATGTCCGTATGCAAAGTTAGTGATTTTTGCGAATTCTACATTCGCGGCAGAAAAAACGAGATGCTTTCGCTTGCGAAGATAGGATTCGCGTAGGCGGATTACCTTTGCATCAAACAAAAACCAAAAGTCATGCAAACCTCTTTCGACGCCAACAACATTGAACAAAGTCATGCCTTTGACATGATCGCCAAAACCAACCAGAGTTTCTTCCTCACTGGTCGTGCGGGGACGGGGAAGACAACGTTTCTGCGGGCGGTGCAGAGGGAGGTTAAGAAGAACTTTGTGGTGTTGGCTCCTTCCGGGGTGGCAGCCATTCAGGCCGGTGGGCAAACCATTCATTCTTTCTTCGGCTTTGGTTTTGGGGTCCAGGGACCGAAGGACATGGGACAGATGAATGCCAACAAGATTGTGCTTGCTCAGCATCTGGATACCATTATCATTGATGAGGTATCCATGGTGCGCTGTGACCTTATTGACGCCATGGACCGGATGCTGCGTGATTGCAGGCACTCCAGCTTGCCATTCGGTGGAGTGCAGATGGTATTTGTGGGCGATATGTTCCAGTTGCTTCCAATAGCGACGCCTCAGGATCAACCCCTTTTGCGCCATATATATGGGACGGACGATTTCTTCTTCTATAAAGCGCGTTGCCTGCAGGGAATGACGCTTCCGAAAATCGAATTCAGGAAGATTTATCGGCAGAACGACAAGGACTTCATCCAACTGCTGGAGCATTTTCGCGTTGGCCAGGTGACACTGAAAGACCTGGATTGCATTAACTCGCACGTGATAACTCCTTTTACCAAAAAGGATGAGGGCGATATGCGTATAACATTGACGGCCTATCGTGGTGATGCACAAATGATTAACGAGAGACGCCTTGCCGACCTCCCTGGTGAAAGTTTCACTTATGAGGCCAGATACGAAGGAAATGCCAACCGGTTGAAAGACATTGTGGACAACGAACTTGTCTTGCGGAAAGATGCCCAAGTCATGTTTCTTCGCAATGATACTTCCGGCCGCTGGGCAAACGGGACCATTGGTAAAGTGGTGAGCCTGGATAAGGACGACATATTCGTTCAAATCGGCAATGACCCTGACAATGTGGTTCCTGTGGAAAAACAGACCTGGGAGGCCTTCGATTACCATTATGATGAACAGGAAAAGAAGTGTAAGAAAGAGGTCGTGGGCAGTGTGACTCAGTATCCGCTAAGGCTCGCCTGGGCCATTACTATCCATAAAAGCCAGTCCCTTACTTTTGACAAAGTGGAGATAGATTTTGGGCGCGGAGCCTTTACCCCCGGGCAGGCTTATGTGGCCCTGAGCCGCTCCCGCAGCCTCAAAGGAATCAATCTGGTTTCCCCGATAGACTACAGCTCAATCCGGGTTTCCAAGGAGGTACAGGCTTTTGCAGCGACCTATAATGACGAAGATGTCATCTCAACGGAGCTGGCCGTAGGGGAAGCGGTCCGGGAGTATGAAAAGAGCGGCGATTTTGATGGAGCGGCCTGCCGCCTCTTTGAGATGTGTGCGGATGCAGCCCGCAAGGGGCAGTCGGCCTTCGCCTGCGACCTGCTGAACCGTGCCTTGTCATATGTAGCCGATGACGCATGCCTGTTTGGGCTAGAGTGGGAAACGCTACCGAACACTTCCAGGAACAACATTGTCCTGAATGCGGCCGGCCTGCTGTATGCCGGAAGGACGGACGAAAGTATTGAACTGCTTACCTCCGTGGTTTCCGTGGAAACGGAGTTTTTCAATGGTGTGTATCTGTTGGCAAGAGCGCTGGAGCTTAAAGAAGATTGGCCGATGGTAGAGACCTTGTACAAGCAGATGGCCGATTATTACGGGGAAAAATATGGCTACGGCCTGGATTCTCCTTCTTTCCGGAAATTCAAGTATCGCATGGCCTTGCTGAACGAGCGACAGTTTGGAAATGTGGGATTTGAACTCATTGCCAAACTGATTGCAGAGAATCCCTCCTACGACAGGTATTATGCCGATCTTCGTTGGATGCTTCAGAAACGTTTGAGAGGAATTGCCCGTATGCCGGACGATTCCAACCCGCTTGCACAACTGATGCTGAACCAGGAAGTGACGGAAGATCAATTTCTGGGGGAACTCCGGGCCGAGCGCAAAAAGAAATCCAATGGCTGGAGAGCCTACCGCGTATGGGTGAGCCGCCTGAAAGCGGTGAGAAAGGAGGAGGACGAGGATTTACTGGCATCGTGTGCCCCAGAACATTTGGGAAGAGCAGTTGAAAGGCTCCCTGGTCAACAGCTATAAACTTATCTCTTCGGGAGGCGATTCCTGCACGGCTCTTTTGATGAAACTTCATCGGCAAGAGAACGATACCGTCCATTCCTGTTCGGAAATTTGGGATGCGCTGGCAGACATTCAGGCGCGCATGGATAACCCGCCGAAACTTGAGCATGTCAGTTTTGACATGTATCCAGAAACAATCCTCTCATAAAAAAAACATACACCCCATGAAAACCCTCTTATCAGTAACCCTTCTCCTGACAAGCATTGTAGCTTGCGCACAAAACAACAACATTCCTGAAAACCTCGTCGGCGTCAAAGAAGTAGTGGCCCAGATTGACTCTGCCGTCACGGCCATGTACGGCTGGGAGCCGGCCGATTCCACCTACAACCCGGCCACGGACACCCTGGTGGCAAGCTTTCTCGCCGAACTTCCCAACGCTCCTGAGCAAAGCGATGGCGCCGTCCGGCAAGAAGCCTACAACCAGGCGCGCATCACCTGGGTGCAGTTCAAGCAACTCATCGATGCCGATAAATACGAGAAAGCCCTGGACTTCTACCTTAGCGAGGATGAAAACGGGAAAAAGGCGGGCGATTTCCTGGTGTTCCTAAAGCATTCTTCCCAGCGATATGCCTTTTTCTCACAGGTTTTGCGTTCTCTGGAGTTTGAGTACAAGGGCGTTAACGAGGCATTGGAGAATTATGTGAGTAATCTTCGGCTGGAGAAAGCCATGGAGGATGCATCCATCGATTTATCGGCCAATACCAACGGATATGTCCCGGAGGTGTATCCCTATGTAGTTAGGGACCTGTGCCTGGGTCTGGCTGTCATGGGAGAAATGGAGGAGGCGGAAGGGTTGGCTTCTGACATGGCAAAGGGGGTGTATGGCCTCACCGGTGATGTCCTGTTTTGCAACTTTGTCGCCACTCAGCTATTGGCTCAAATGTATACTTATGTTGATGATCCCGGGCAGGCAAAAACCACTTGGACGGATTTTCGGGACTACTTGATCGAGAACGAATCCGACTATGACGAAGAAGGCCTTGCCCAGTGCCTTGCCGCCATCGACGCTGCCTTGGAGGAGTTGGGGCAGGGGACTAATCCACAATAATCAGTTATTTACCATGTTAGGAGCAATTATTGGAGACACCGTGGGCTCAGTGTATGAGTTTCACAATACTAAAGACTATAACTTCACACTCTTCCTGGGCAACAGCGCTTACACGGATGACAGCATTATGACGATGGCGGTGGCTTACTGGCTGCTGAAGGACAAAGATCACAGCTATCAGGGGCTTGAGGACATTATGGTCGAGTTCGGCCATAAATGCCCCTGCCCAATGGGTGGCTATGGCGGAGGATTCTACACCTGGCTTTTCCGCCCTGAAGATTTGTACAATTATGGCGATCCTCGTGGTGAAGTCCCGTATGTATCAAAGACGGGCCGACACCCTTACGGGTCGTGGGGCAACGGCTCCGCGATGCGCGTGAGCGCTGTTGGATGGTTCTTTGACACGCTGGAAGAAACAGAGCGCGTGGCGGCAATCTCGGCGGCAATAACTCATAACCATCCGGAAGGCATCAAGGGCGCCCAGGCCACAGCTACGGCAATCTTCCTGGCCAGGAACGGCGCTTCAAAAGAAGAGATTAAAGCGTACATCGAAAGGGTCTATGAGTATAATGTTCATCGCACGTGGGAAGACATTCACTGGGAGTATTATTGGCATTCCAGCTGCCAAGAAACCGTTCCTCAGGCATTGATAGCCTTCCTGACATCTTCCAATTTCGAGGACGCCATTCGCAGAGCCGTGTCTCTGGGAGGCGATTCGGATACGATAGCCTGTATCACGGGCGGTATTGCGGAGGCTTATTATAAGGAGATTCCAAAGGCCATTGCCGACAGAGTTACTCGGCCATTCCCGAGAATCTTCAATAAGATACTCGATGCAGTGAGGGAAGAGACGGTTTACGGAAAAATTTGTAACATTGTAGAATAATGGAAAGAATTGAGAGATTTCTTGACGGGCAGCGCTTCGGCTACGAAACGGCTTTAGCCGAAATGGTCAACGGAAGGAAGATGAACCATTGGATTTGGTACATCTTTCCCCAGATAAAGGGGCTGGGGCATAGCCCCAATGCTCAGTTCTATGGCATCCGGGATTTGGATGAGGCAAGGGAATACCTTGCCCATCCAGTCCTTGGACAGCGGCTGCGGGAGATTACGAATGCCGTATTGACGCGTAAGGGCGAAGACATCTATGAGATTATGGGCAGCAGCATTGATGCACTCAAGCTCAGATCCTCGATGACGCTCTTCGACCTGGTCTCTCCGAATGACATTTTTGCCGAAGCACTGGATGCTTTTTACTCTGGGCAGCGGGACCCTCGCACTATTTTGCCATAACAGTGTACAATTTAAAAGTTTGACTTACAGTACCAGCGACCTGACGTCGGATACTTTCTTGATGACGGCGAGATAATCTCTGGTGATGGTCTCACCGTCTTTTTCCACGATGTGGATGTGCGTGACATCGGAGAGGGCCGAAAGCGTCTCAAGACTGATGTTTTTGACGCGGATGCCGGAGAACAGGTCCTGCAGCAGCAGTCCTGTACCGGAATCGTCATAGAGGAACATAGAGAGCTCGGGGGCTTCCCCGAGAGAAGGGTTGAAGATGAGCATGAGCTCACCTTCCTTGTTTTTTAAGAAGCTGTACATTTCTCACGTATTTCAAAGAACGTCACCGGCCACCCGGCCGCTCGCGTCGGGGCACAATATGCCCTGGGAGTGGACCATCGCCCGGTGTTGTTGATACGTGCCTGTTATGGCTTATGGAATGTTCACGTGTGCATAGAATCTGCTTCGGCTGGCAAAGTTACGATATAATGACGGAAAAGCAAGCGAAATCTATCACCAGTCAATAGAAAATCAGTCATCAAAGGGATCAACTTCTGTTCCATCTTCCAGGACACGGTATACATCTACACCCGCTTCGCCAATCTCCAGAAAGACTGAGTTTTTCCCAGGCTTCGGCTGCACCGTATAAGCCAGCGGAGATGCGCCCCGCTGCGCACAAGGTAGAGC
>ERZ842401.7664-NODE-7664-length-10961-cov-2.553732_pt1 | contig 10961 bp, 20 predicted proteins | sample MGYA00521270_ERZ842401 | MGnify/ENA primary metagenome ERZ842401 (study PRJEB31892, sample SAMEA3878208) | bioreactor metagenome | biome: Moose rumen | place: Sweden | collected 2011-10 | study: EMG produced TPA metagenomics assembly of the PRJEB12797 data set... | reverse complement strand
AGATGGAGAATAAAGGAGATATTACCATATGTCGTATTGCTATCTGAACAAAGCCGGCGTGAAATTGCTGAAAGAACAACTTCAAGCGCTGGTAGCGGCAGTTACCGGCGTAAAAGGAAATGCTGAATCTTCTTATAGAACAGGAAATGTCAATATTACACCTGCTGATATCGGTGTTGAAGACGGTGCTGAAGTCAATGTTCAGTCGGACTGGAATGTTACTAATACATCCTCGGATGCTTATATTAAGAACAAACCGACTATTGGTGACGCCACATTAACTATTCAGAAAAATGGAACGACTGTCCAAACATTCACCGCTAATGCAACGAATAATAAGACTGCAAATATATCAGTGCCCGAAAAAACCAGTGAGATAACAGACGATTGTATATTTCCTTACCGCGGAGAAATTGCTACTGGAAATGACTATGAAACATATGATGACGCCATAGATCAGGGATCATATTATGTGAGAAACGGTGTTAGTGGCTATCCGGGAAACTCATCAAATTATTATCGTGTACTTGTTTTTAAAGTTAATGGAGCCATATTTCAGCTAGCTTTCGTCAACTCTGCAGCAAGTGATAATACATTTTGGAGAGTCCGTTATACATCCGGGCCTACATGGTCTACGTGGAGGCAAATATTTAGTGGGCATTTTGGAACTGCTTCAGACCTCGATGACTGCCTTCAAAATGGAGTCTATTATGCATCTGCCACGACATCGAATAAACCGGCATCTGCTGAATGCACAGTATTCGCGTTTAGTGGTAATTATACTAATGCTCCGACGAATGGTGTTGTCCAGGTAGCGGTTGATAATTCAACTTCCAATTACATGTATTTTCGGCATCGCAGAAATTCCACTTGGAACACATGGTCTACAATTGCCACTACTGCTTATGTTGAAGAAAATGCGTATATTCATCGTGGTACTTTGCCAACGAATACAAATCTAGACAATGTTAAAGGCGCAGGCTATTTTGGCATGTGGTATTTGCCAAATACTAACACCTATACGAACGTTCCTGATGATATGGTTGGAACAGCAAACGCATATTTGGAAGTAATGGAGTATGGCAGGTCGGCAGACATGTCATTACAGCGGATTACAAACACAGGCCAAAGTTTTCAGCGCATAGTCGGCGCAAGTACTGCGTACGATTGGTTTGAGATCACTAATGATACTAGCTTGGACACCTATAATACCAGCAGTGATGTTTCCGTTGCTAACAATACCGTTGTCAATGTAGGATCATTAACTGTTGGCAGAGGTACTTTTATTTTTAAGGGAACGGCATCGTTTTCAAATGATGATACGGGATACAGGCAAATTGGAATCGCTACATCGGCTACGTCAGGATACGAATCACGAAACAGTGTAGTACGTGTACTCGCTGCATCAGGAGCGAATACATTTGTACAGGTCACAGCATTTTTAAGAAATACATCTAACAGCAAAACATATTACTTAAATGTCAGGCAAAACAGCGGTAGCACTTTAACTGCATCAGCTGGATTCCAAGTTGTTCATATCGGAGGAACAAAATAATGACACTAGAAAGTTGGACGATTGCAGCTATTGCTGCGTTGTTAGCTTTAATCGTCGGAATTTGGAAATCTATAGATTTTCTTTCTAGCAAGATGACTTCCGCGATCAAGTCTACTATTACTACAGAAATTAAACCACTTGATGAAAAAATAGATACTTTGCAGGGCAAAATTGATTCTCTAGCTAAAAAGGTCGATGATGTTGACATGAACTCCGCAAAGGATTTCTTGATAGCCAGACTAGGTGAGGTCGAGCGGGGTGGCTATCTTGATGAAATCACCAAGCAGCGATTTTATGAAGATCTTGATCGCTATGAAAAAATGGGCGGAGATGGTTATATTCATGTATGGTATGACAATCTTCGGAAACAGGACCCGCATAAACTTTAATCGAAATGAGGTGTATATTCATGGAAATAATCAGAGGAACGACACCAACACTTCAATATACGTTTAAAGACATTGAAGTTACCGATATTTCAGAAGCGTATCTGGTACTGAAACAACCGGGCGATATTTCCATTGAAAAAACGCTTTCCGATGGAGTTATCGTTCCGGCGGAAGAAAACGCTCAGGGGTATTTGAGCTTCACGCTGACACAGGAAGACACCCTTTCTCTTTCGAAGGACAGAGAAGCCGTAGCTGTACTTGATTGGAAACTTCAGGACGGGACAAGAGGAAGATCGGTAAAAGCGTACTTCAAAATCGGTGAACCGGGAAAGGACGAAGTAATATGAGCGACACCATTGTTCTTGACGGTACTTGTGCGTTGATTTCCAAAATCGATGGCGACTGCACTATGAGATCTGTTCTTGACGGCGTTATTGAAAAGATATTTCATGTTTCAAATCACAGAGAATATGAAGGCGAATATGAAGTAACGCCTTCTTCATCGCAACAGGTGCTGGAGACAAAGCATAAGCTTATGGCTGATGACGTTACCGTCAGAGAGATCCCTTATTATCAGACATCTAATGAATCAGGCGGATACACGATCTATATAGGAGGAAGCGTTTATGTCGATTAGTAAAGTAATATATGACGGCAATACACTGATCGATCTTACTGATGATACAGCAGTGGCAGACAAAGTATTATCCGGTTACACGTTTCACACCAAAGCGGGCGATCTTGAAACGGGATCGTGCACTTATGACGCGGACACGTCAGATGCTGATGCCGTATCTTCCGAGATCCTGTCAACCAAGACCGCGTATGTAAACGGTACGAAAATCACGGGCAACATGATAAACAACGGCGCAGTGACAGGGACGATCACCGCCAAAACAGACGAATACACTGTCCCGGTCGGATATCACGACGGAAGCGGAAAGGTGTCTATTTCCTCAACCGAGCAGGCAAAGATCATTGCCACCAACATCAGAACCGGCATTACGGTCTTAGGCGTTACCGGGACAATGACGGGAACGGAAGATGTCAACGCGGAAGCTGTAACATGCACACCGTCTTCATCACAGCAGGTCATTGTTCCAGGCACAGGCTACAACTACCTTTCTCAGGTTACGGTTTCGGCGATTCCTTATAGGACGGCTCAAAATTCAGCCGGAGGGCTCACGGTAACTATCGGGTAACAAGTTATGGCTGTTAATAAAGTGATATTTGATGGACAGACGCTCGTCGATCTTACTTCAGACACTGTAACTTCTGATAAATTGGCGCAGGGATTCACCGCGCATGACGCAAGCGGGGCGTCGATTGTCGGGACGATGTCTCCCGGTTCAGGCGGTGAAACAGCGGAAAAGCAGGTCTTTTTCTATGATTATGACGGAACGGAGTTATATTCTTACTCATTAAGCGAAGCCAGAGCTTTGTCTGCCCTTCCGTCAAACCCGACACACGCAGGTCTGACTTCTCAGGGCTGGAACTGGACGCTTGCGGAAATCAACTCATATTTAACGTCTTATCCGACGGCGACGATCTGTGTTGGGCAGATGTACGTCACAACAAGCGGGAGCACTGAGCTGGATCTGGTTTTTACAGACAGCTCGACGCTCTCGATTACGGTCAATCTATATGTGAACGGAACGATTTCGATCGATTGGGGAGATGGTTCATCGGCGGACAGCATTACAAGCGCGAGTATTACCACAAGAAGGTATGTATCGCATACATATGCTTCTGTCGGGAGTTATACGATATCGATATCCCTCACAAACGGTTCCGAATACAGGCTTGGCAATACACTAGCGTATAAAATAATCGAACCAGCAGGCAACGGTTCATATTCCACTGTGGGGTTTGACGCGCCTTTCAATGCTTTATTAAAGCATGTAAGAATAGGCAACAACGTTAATGCGCTCGGTAGCTATGCTTTTGCCAGCATGTCTTGTTTGGAAACAATAACGATTCCAAGCACATTATCGTTATGGAGAAGCCACGCATTTTACTTTTGCCAGAAACTGAAATCCGTTACCCTTCCGCCTTTGCTTGATGTAGTTTCTGGCAATAACACTAATTACGCATTTTATTCTTGTTTTTCATTGGAGCATATGTGTTTCCCTTATGAAATCGGGTCAACTTGGGCGGTTAATCAATCTTCCACAACGATGTTTACTAATTGTATATCTCTGAAAGATATTACACTTCCACATAATCTCCAGTATTTGTGGTCTTCAACTTTTCAGTATTGCCAGAAACTTAAGTCGGTAGTCGTTCCGGATTCGGTGCTCCAATTTGTTGGAAATTATCATTTTCAATATTGTTATTCGCTTGAATCGGTCGTTCTGCCAAACGCGTTAACTGCGTTGCCATATGGTGCATTTACTTATTGCGTTAATCTTTCCGACATAAATGTCCCATCCTCGTTGACATCTGTCGGCGCCTATTCGTTTGACCATTGTTGCAATCTTGATTTATCAGATATATTCAATGTTGATTTGACATCTATCGGTACGTATGCGTTTTCAAATACTGCCACAAAAGAAGCTGATATGAGTTCTCTTAGTTTAACAAGTATCCCGGAGAGAGCCTTTGCGGAATGCTACCGAATGAAATCATTCACTCTTCCGAGTACAGTCACAAGTATCGGCAATTATGCCTTGATGGGTACAACGCGTCAAATTTCAGAACTGATATTACCCGAGGGTCTTTTAACAATAGGAAATAGCGCTCTTTCTTCCGGCAACGCGATATATAATATTTCCGTTCTTGCAGTCACTATTCCGAGTACAGTCACGAGTATTGGCAGTAGTGCTTTTCAATATTTTCCAAGTGTAAAAGAGTGGCGTATTCTGCCGACGACACCACCAACGCTAAGTAACGTAAATGCTTTTACTCCTATGAGAGACGATGCCGTTATATATGTCCCTTCCGGGTCTTTAAGCGCTTATCAGTCTGCGACAAACTGGAGTACATACGCTAGTAAAATGGTGGAGGAATAAACTGTTATGATTGTTACGGAAAATGTATTGATATTAGATTCGGAATTTATCAGAACATACTCGGATCGTGATGTCTATATTCAAGGAGGCGAGCCCGAAGGATTGTATGCAGAAGCGATCGATCCGCCGGGGACGAACAGGCGCTACATTGAAACTGATATCCCGATTCCAGAAGAGAAAGAGGACCTAAATTAGGTCCTTTCTTTTAACGTACTACTCATCCATATTTTTACTTGCCTTTCGTGTGGATGTTATTTCTTTCGTCTCCTTTCTAGATGACCGAACTTATTGGCTAAGTATTTTTGCATAACCTATCCTTCTTTACCTGTAATTTTTACATTACGGATGAGTAGTACATTTAAGGAAATATACATTTCCTTTTCTTTTTTGGTTCATACATTATTCGTACACACTTTTGAGTAAACCCTTTAAAATAAGGCTATGATATTTTATATGACATTAGCATATCTGATCGCAATAAGGCTTAAAATAAGGCTTTTAGATGTGTTCAGATTTGACAAAATGCACTAAGTAGTTATTCGTTCATACATTATTCATACACTGAATCTTAGACATTTCAGAGTACAGCCAATCGAATGAACGCTTTGTATAGACACTCTCAGTGAGGTCTTTGATCTTGTGCCCTACTATCAGCTTAATAGCATACTCGTCTACAAGATATTTCTTGGCCTGAGTTACGAAGAACACCCTTGGGTCGTGTGGTGCATGCTTCTCATTGAGCTTTAGAGTAGCAACGATATTTCGAAACACATCGAGGTAGTATGAATAGCCAATGGCATTGCCTCTTGTTCCGCACAGAAGGTTGGGGCAACTATTTGTTGCTGATATTTGGACCAGTTCTTCTACAATAGGCTTTATGCATGGGTGAATCGGTATTTCACGGTTTCTTCCGGCGTCAGTCTTCTTCCCGGCAACTATCTTGTTCTCATCAAGGAAGATATTATCGATTTTTACTTCGCATAATTCCGCAGGGCGCATACCTGTATAGCATTGTACGAGAAGCCATTTAACGCCTCTTAGATCGAGATTCTTCCAAAGAACTGATATTTCTTCATCTGAGAAACTTATATGATGAGCAGTGCCTTTTCTGTCTTTGCCGAATTTTATTTTCATCATGCGTGAATAGTTCTTTTCGACTATCTCGTTCTCAACGGCATAATCATATAACAGATTCAATAAGATCTTTACTACTTTCTGTACTGATATTGGTACGTTGTCTGCCAGAATGACATCTCTAAGGTTCTTTGGACGAAGCAATGAAAATTTAACATTACTGATATTCGAGCAATAACTCCAAGCATTCCTGTATTGGTTTACAGTCGATTCACTTACAGTCTTGTACTGTTCTTTTGACCAGGCATCATATACTTCTTTGGTTGTCAGTTCAGATATTTCGTTGTAAGGATTTTTAGCATTTTCTATTAATGCCTCGTACGCTTCCTTATATGATGAAAAATAGCCAACAGGTTTTAGTATTTTTGATATCGGTTTCCCATCTTCATCATGTCCAACTGTTATCAGGACTCGGTATGGTTTTCTAAGTTTTTGATTCTTTAGTTTCGTTATCTGGCCAAAACCGTTTGGAAGTTTTTTGGGTTTGCCTGGACGGGATATTTTATCCGGTTTAATAGGCAAACCGCAATGAGGGCAAAAAATAGCTTTGTCTGAAATTTGCAGTCCACATTCTTTGCAATTAACTAACATTTTCCTCCTTTCAATGTATGAACCGCATTAATCATACAAAGTTGTCGCAATATTTTCAACTTCTTTTATGAAGGAGGTAAATAAAATGATTGGTTACTACAGAAGAAACGAAGATATCGAAAGAGAAGTCGAATTCAAGTGGAAAGACGGATATTCTGAATGGGAAATTGCAGACGAAATGGATTTAGAAGTTCAAGACGTTGCTAATATTCTGGCTGAAAGAATCGAAGACTACCAGTAGATTGAGACACTCATGGTGTCTTCTTTTTTATCGTTATATTTTCAATTCCTATAATAGGAGGAAAAGTAAAATGGAAATCAAATTTAAACCTTTTGAAAACTATTTAGACAAGAAACTCGAAGAGAGAAAAGAGGAAAAAGAGCAAGAAATGACTGTGGAAGGATGGATCGAACTTGGTATGATACTACTTTCTGGCTTTGCGGCTGGAAGATTATCTAAGACCAAGACATACAATATCTATCTGCGTAGTTAAAAAGAGGTTTTGCATCCTCTTTTCTTTTTACTTTCTATTTACTGAACTTATTTTCATTCCGAAGACTTTGGACATAGAGGCAGCTCTTTGATCAAGAAGCTTGCCAAGTTCCTCACGCTCTTTTGCATTTAATCTTTTTGGATGCGAAGCTAAGAATTGTTCGATCTCATTGCAAATAGATGCCAGTTCTGGAACGAACTCCTCATTTTTTACCTTTAATTCTTCCATGCTTATATTCTCCTAAACACTATTGTACTACGAATCAGGACGAAGGTGACGAAAAATCCTTCTACTATGGTCTCATCGATTAAAGGAGGAAAAATAATTGTGTCTAGAATGTCGGTTCCAGTGGCTGTAGCTGCAAAAGTATTTAAGAAAGATCCATCCTGGGGAAGAGCCGGACTGATATCTGGTTGGCTCCCAATAGGAGTTGCAACCAGAAACGGAATGCGGATTACAAATGTGTCGGAGATTAGTTCTAAAAGAGGTCGAATCAATTACTATATTTCTCCGGAAAAACTGTATGACTATACAGGTTTCAAATGGGAGGAAGAGCAATGAGCACCGTGATCAGGCCAGAAGTATCCAAGGAGAACAAGTATTATATCTCTAGGCATCGCTATTATGAGCTTAAGCATTTTTGCATGCAGTATAAAGAATTTAAGAAAATTTATAACGATCTATGTAATGCTGTGCAAACCGGGATATTAAAAATCGATAAAGACAGCCCAAAAGAGGATAGAAGTTTCTATGTTCGAGAAAGATATCTAAATAAGATCAATCTCATCGAAGAATGCGCAAAACTTACAGATGATGTAATTGGCGCATACATTTTGAAAGGTGTAACCGAAGGAAAGCCATATGGTTATTTGAGAACGCATGATAATATTCCGTGCTGTAAAGATATTTATTATGAACTATATAGGAAATTTTTTTGGATTCTGAGTCATAGAAAAGATAGAGATTCGTAATATTTACATCTCCTACTATGGGAGGAAAAGGCTGATGAAATACGAATTTCTGGACAAAGAATATGCGTCAGATGAATTATTTACTGCGAAACCAAGAGGTAAATGGGTTACGCTGGTCGAAGATTTTATGGCATCCGGGAAAAACATTATTGAATTTACGTGTTTTGATGAACACGAATTGCACGTTGCTATGGGTGGCATAAAAGCTGCGATCAATCGAAATAACTATCCTTTGATGGTTGGCAGATTGAGAGTCAGAACGAAATTTTATGTCAAGAGATTAGGACTTTAAACCGAGTCCTTTTCTTTTTCGCAAAAATTACAATCGCTATAGTGAGAGGACTACGAGAGTGCTTGGTGGTTTCATTGCAGTGAAACCGTAGCTGATATTTGGCGAAGACAAGTGAGAGATCCGGTGATCATGCCTAGAGCGAAGGCGGTTCAACTCCGCATATCGAACCTCATAGCGCAAGGAGAAAAACCAGGGAACCTGCGACAATCTGGTGAACAAATTCTTATATTTTTTGAAAGGAGAAGAACGATGAGAGCAGAACTTGGACTATTCTTTATTGAACTGCTTCTACTGTTTATAGTTGCAGCGGCAACAGTTCTTAGAGCAATGTTTCCGGACGGAACGATGATCATTAATCGAACAAATCCGGAAAAAGATCTGTACAGGTTTGTGGTACATTGTCCGCTTGACAAATTGCCAAAGAGAAGATATTTGATGGTCAAGGTTCGATTGGATGATACGCCATATGAAGAAGACTCGCAAAATTCGCAAATCCTATAGTGAGAGGAGGTACAGGGTATGTACATTATTATGAATCTGATATTTATGGTCGTTGTATCTATTGTGTTAGGAATGTTCTTAGGAGCACGGATCTTATACAAGATTATGGATGATCGTGATTTGACGGTGGATGATATTACGAATTTGCTGTATGAATCTGAGGAGAAAGAGTCTAACTAGGACTCTTGTCTTTTATATTTGGGCGATCCTGTCAAACCCCACAAAACCCCAATTAACTTAACAGAGCCTATATTTGAAAGGAGAAACTAAATGGACTTAAAAGAATTGATCAGGAAGGCTAGTCCTATTATTCTTACTGGACTTGCTGTATTTGGAGTTGGCGCAACCGCATACACTTCTGTACGCGCAAACAAAGAAGTATTAGAAGAACTGGATAATCATAAAGTTGTTTTTTCTAACTCGGAAGATGGATCGATCTCTTCTGTAGAGATAACTGAAAAAGAAAAAGCAAAAATTTATATTCGCCATTATTACAAGCCAATTCTAATAGGAGCAGGAACAGTGTTGTGTATTCTTGGCGCTACAACTTTGAGCAAAAAGAATCAAGCAACTTTAGCGAGTGCTTATGCTCTTCTTGAAAGAACTCATAAGGAGTATGTTGGCAAAGTGAAAGATATTTTTGGAACAGAAGGTCACCAAAAAATCATGGACGCAATCGCGCTTGACCACTGCGAAGCACCGCATTTGTATAGTCCTGGTTTGCTTGATAGTTCATCATTGGATACTCCACTAGAAGAGAATTACCATGTTTTCTATGACACATTCTCAAAAAGATATTTTGAGTCCACTATGCCTGCGGTTTTAGAAGCGGAGTATCATCTTAATCGAAATTATACAATGAGCGGAATAATATCTGTCAATGAATGGTATGAATTTCTCGGACTAGATCCGATCGATCTCGGAGATGATTATGTCTGGTATGGAGATGATGGATTATATTGGATAGACTTCGATCATCATGTATTTACAACAGGAGACTTGCCAGAGCATTTATATAAAGAGGGGGAGAAAAAAATAAACGTGATAGCCATAGATTTTGTCTATTGTCCCTGTTTGGCATCCAATTCCTACGATTAATTCATTATATTTACATTTTCTTTAATGAAAGGAGAAGTATTATGGAAGAAATTTCAAGGAAGAATCTTGAGCAGGCGATGAATGATTGTCTTGCTAGAGCAGATGTATGCCCGTCTGATTCTGATGACTACTATAAGTTGATGGATCTACACCGACAGTATGGGGATATTTTAGTAAAGCTAGAGCAATTGGAGAACGAAAAGAAAATTGAGGATCGTAAGTACAAAGACTCAAGATCGTGGTTCAATCCAAGAACTTTGCTTGAACTAACAGTACCTATACTTGGCAATGTAGTATTATTCTTACTTTATAGGTCTATGATTAGAGAACAGACGATAAATCTATGTCAGTTTGAGCGAGATAATACATTTACAACTTATGCTGGTAAGGAACTGAAAGATACTGTAAGACTTCCTAAACTTGGAATAAAGGGGATTATGTAGATCCTCTTTATTTTTCATAAATTTTACAAGTCCTATAGTGAGGAAAGTGAGGAATTAAAAATGATGAATGCAAAGCTTTTATGGACTGGAGTTAGCGCGGTAGGCGAAATTGTGACATTTGTGTCTGGACTTAAATTAGACAAGATTCGCGATGCCGAGCGCTATGAGCAGATTAAAAAAGAAGTGCAAGAAGAATTTAAGAGACACGCAAAGTAAAGAGACAGCAATGTCTCTTGTCTTTTTATATTTGAAAGGAGAAACTACATGAATGTAAAAGAAACGTTTGGGAATGCATTGAACGTATTGCGTTCATTCACTACAAAGCATCAGCATGAACTATTTGCCGGTGCAGGTGTTGTGTGCTTTGTTATTGGTGGAATTACTGCTGTAGCGGTTACTCCAAAAGCAACTAAACTTCTTGAAGAAAAGAAAGAAGAACTTAAGACTGAAGAACTTCAAGAAGTTTAGTTGCTTTTGGAGTA
>ERZ842401.7663-NODE-7663-length-10963-cov-5.452879_pt1 | contig 10963 bp, 9 predicted proteins | sample MGYA00521270_ERZ842401 | MGnify/ENA primary metagenome ERZ842401 (study PRJEB31892, sample SAMEA3878208) | bioreactor metagenome | biome: Moose rumen | place: Sweden | collected 2011-10 | study: EMG produced TPA metagenomics assembly of the PRJEB12797 data set... | reverse complement strand
GATAATCGGGCTCGTTTCTGCCTTCCTTCTGTCCTCTATCGTCGTTTCTCCGATTCGGCGCATTGCGGCACATGTCAAAAAAATCACTGATACAGAAAATAAATTGCTTCTTGAGGGCGTTGAAATCAAAATCACTTCGCATGATGAGCTTCGGACTCTCGGCGACTCCGTGAATGACATGACGAAAGGTTTGGTAAAAGGCGCGAAGGACGAGAAACGGGCAAAAATCGCGTATCAACGGGCGTCAAAAGACCGCGAGCGGGCGGCCCGCGCTCAGGCAGAAGAAGCAAAGGCGCGTGCCGAGACGGCCGAAATGAGCATCATGAACCTTGACGGTCAGGCAGTTCAAAAGGCGTTCATTCCGCTTGTAACCGAAGGCTCTGAAAAGGCAACGACGGCTTCATTTAAAGATACGACTCTTGAGATTTTCGGCTATTACGAAGGCACGGACGCGGTTAGTGGCGACTATTTTGACTACAAAAAACTTGATGACCGCTGGTATGCCTTTATCAAATGCGATGCTTCTGGTCACGGAGTTCCTGCCGCGCTTATCATGACGATTGTCGCTACGATTTTCCGCCGTTATTTTGCCACATGGAAATTTGAAAAAAATGGTGTAAAACTCAATCTGCTCGCTGCCGACATCAATGATTTTATTGAGTCACTTGGGCTTCGCGGAAAATTTGCGGCCATGATGATTTGTCTTTTGGACACAAAAACGAGCGATGTCTACACATGCAATGCGGGCGATAATATTCTGCGCGTGTTTGATTCTGCCCAAAAGAAAATCAAAGTGATTACGCTCCACGAAGCACCTGCCGCAGGCCCCCTGCCCAGTTTTATGGTTGAAATGAAAGGCGGCTACAAGGTCGAAAAAATTCATTTGAATCAGAATGATGTGCTTTTCCTCTACACTGACGGCATTGAAGAATCCACACGGTTTTTCCGAAATTCGGATTTTGAGATTGTTGCCTGTGACGAGCCGAATCTAAAAGATGGTGAAGTTCACCTTACGCACAAAAAAGGCGAAAAATCCGAGCAGATGGAGCCTGAGCGAGTCCAAAACATAATCGAATCGGTGTTGAACAAGCGAAAATATGTCCTCAATCGGTATCATGGTCCTGTCGCAGATGAAAAACTGGAATTTGATTTCACAAAATGCGACGGTACGATTGAAGAAGCGATTATCGCGCTGACAGCGGTTGAAAAAGTATTCCGAATGTACAAAAAGAATGACTCAAAAGGAACTGTCGAAAAGGCCGAGCTTGAACTTGAGGGCAAAAAAAAGACAGTTGTGCAGATTAACGGTGACGGAATCAAGATTGACCGCAAAATCGATGAATTCCTTTCAAAATATTTCAATCGCTACTCATATTACTGCGTGAATAAAGTTGACATGGAAGAGGCGAACTATGTCTATTACACTGGCGTAAGCGAAGATGTCCAGGCAGACGATTTAACATTATTGGCAATTAAGAAAATATGAGTTAAAATAAGATGATAATAATCCACAGATATGCACCGATTTTCACAGATTATAATTTTCATATATGAAAAAATCTGTGTCAATCTGTGTTAATCTGTGGATAAAACTACAGGGAGGCATTTATGACAAAAGAAGATTTAAAAGAATATGTAAACAAAGGCGTTCAGGCTTCAAAAGAGGCATTTGACAAGGCGAGCAAGGCCTCAAAAGAAGCATTTGACAAAGCGGGCAAGGCCGTCTCAAAATTCGGTGACGAAAGCATTTTAAAGATTGAAATCCAGCAGTTCAAATCTCAGATTAAGAAAAACAAGGCTGAGCTCGGAGAACTTGCCTACAAAGCATTTATCGAAGAGGGCGCAGACTCACTGCAAAAAGAAACGGAAACGGTTGCTTCCCTCATTGAAAGCATTAAAAAAGCGCAGGAAGAAATCAAATCCCGCGAAGAAAAATTAGCTACCCAAGAAGACACAAAAACAGAAGCCTAAAAAAATCGGGACGAGCAAAGCATCGTCCCGAAAAATTGTTTATTTCTAACTGCTAATTGCTAGCTACTCACTAGTCCAACGCGTGTCCCGCAGAACCCAAGACATTCACGCACTTGTGCATGTACATCTTTTTGAGCTCTTCGCGAGCCGGTCCTAAGTACTGGCGTGGGTCAAAGTCGCCTGGATGCTCTGCAAAGTGTCGGCGGATTGCAGCTGTCATTGCCAATCGACCGTCTGAGTCGATGTTGATTTTGCAGACCGCAGATTTTGCCGCTTTTCGGAGCTGTTCTTCTGGAATTCCGACTGAGTCAGGAATCTTTCCGCCGTACTGCTCGATGATTTTTACATATTCGACAGGAACTGAAGAAGAGCCGTGCAAAACAATCGGGAAGCCCGGAAGCTGTTTTTCGATTGCTTCGAGGACATCGAATGCCAATGGTGGCGGAATAAGAACGCCGTCAGCAGTGCGCGTACACTGCTCTGGCGTGAATTTGCAGCGACCGTGTGATGTTCCGATTGAGATTGCGAGTGAGTCACAGCCTGTTTTTGAAGTGAAGTCAACGACTTCCTCAGGCTTTGTGTATTTTGATTCTTCGGCAGAAACATCGTCCTCAACGCCGCCGAGAACGCCAAGCTCCGCTTCAACGGTGACATCGTGAGTGTGAGCGTATTCCACGACCTTCTTTGTGAGCGCGACATTTTCGTCGTAGGGAAGGGCAGAGCCGTCAATCATGACAGAAGAAAATCCGTTGTCGATACAGTCTTTGCAGACTTCAAAATTTGGGCCGTGATCAAGATGAAGCACGATTGGAATGTCACAGCCAAGCTCATGGGCATATTCGACCGCACCGCGCGCCATGTTGCGGAGAATGTTCGGGTTTGCGTACTGCCGCGCGCCCTTTGAAACCTGCAAGATAACAGGTGATTTAGCCTCAACGCACGCCATGATGATAGCCTGCATTTGCTCCATGTTGTTGAAGTTGAATGCCGGAATAGCATATCCGCCTTTCATTGCTTTTGCGAACATATCTTTTGTGTTCACAAGACCGATTTCTTTGTAAGAAGTCATGTTCTGTAATTCTCCTTGAAAATTGTTACTGAATTATATCTACTATAGTAAGTCGAAAATGGCAGAAAATCAAGAAATATGTTAAATTCATCTGAAAATATTTTTGAATTTAGAATTTTTAGAATTATTGAAGAAACTTGTTGAAATATTCTAAAAAAAGAAAAAATCCGCTTTCAAATTGTTTGACAAAGATGTATGATAGAAATATAATGATAAATGATTTTGTGTGTTTTTCCGCAAGTCTTGCCGATAATATAAAAAATACTATTGGTGAACTTCAAAAGTGCACAATAAAACAAAAAGGAGTTTTGAATGAAAAAGGGCGTAGTAGTCTTTTCTAGTTTTGCATTTCTGCTTGCGTTCTCCATCCCAGCAGTTGCACAACCTAGCTCAAAGGCTGTAGAAACAAGAATTATCGATAACTTTGATAATGTTGGTTCTCAGGATTATCAGGTACCTGGTAAAACAGTCAACAGCACAGAAACACATAATTGGACATGGAATGTTCAGGCGAGCCATTACTCGGCTGAGGGCTTCCCAAAAATGGATTATTTTGATGGTCAGCCGAATTCCCTCAAATTGTTCAATAAAGAAGGCGATCAGCCGAAAGTTCTTGGCGTAAAAACAAGCTTCCTTCGCAAAGGCGAAAACTGGTTTGAAGTTTACCCGGAGAACGAGGGCAAGCCGTATGAAATTCCGTTCGTTGGCACGGTCACTCAGGTTGATTTTTGGGTATGGGGTGCAAATTACCTCTATTTCATCGACCTTTTGATTCGTGACGCTGACGGTCGTGTCTATACGCTTCCTGCGGGCAACCTTGCATTCAATGGATGGCGCAATGTAATCGTTCAGATTCCTTCATATATTCGCCAGCACTCTCGCTTGCGCTCAGGTCCAACAACAATGACATTCGTTGGTTTCCGAATTCGCACTGATCCCGATGAATATGTCGATGATTTCAATATCTTCTTCGATCAGCTCAAGTTCTCTACGAACGCTTTGAGCAATATCTTCGATGGATATGAACTTAAGAATGTTGAGTTTGGTGATTCAAGTTCAAGTGGAAGCTCAAACTCTTCATCACAAGGAGATGCTAAATAATGAAAAAGTTACTTACCCTTGCTATCGCATTAGCAGTTTCTGCGACAGTTTTCGCGCAGGATAATAACAGACAGAATGATAACGAGAGCCTTGCTTCACCGGATCCAACTGTAATTGGTAACGATTCTGCTAAACAGGCACTCCGCGAAGTTTCAGTTGACCGCTATGAATTGGAAGGTAGCTGGAACGCTCACATTTCACCGGATAACGGTGTTATCAATGTTCGCCTTTTTGAAGGAAGCCCTTTGGCTAAAGAACCGCTCAAAGGCGAAGAAGAAGCTGAGGATTCTAAAGTTCTCGGTGTTAAAGTTGAATTCTTCCGCCGTGGCGTGAACTCTTTCTTCGTCAAAGCTGCTCGCCCGATTCCGATTGAAGGTGTTACAAAAACAATTTCTGTGTGGGCCGCTGGTCGAAACATGGATCACCAGATGTATGTTCTCGTTCAGGACTACAACGGAAACAACTTTGAGTTGTTCCTTGGCACACTCGGTTTCTCTGGTTGGAAGAAAATGTCTGTAGCAGTTCCGCCAACTCCCGATGGAGAGCATGGAATTATCCAGTCTTCAGCATATAATGGTATTCGCCCAGGATTGCGCATTGTCGGTTTCCGAATCGACTGTAACCCAATGCTTGCTCGCGGTACATACTACTTGTATCTCGATGATCTCCGTGCAGTCACCGACTTGTACGACATCGAAAACCGCGATGAAGACGACATGAACGACGACTGGTAGTCGTTGCCTTTCTAAAAAACCCGTTGTTTACAGCGGGTTTTTTTTTATGCCCTTGCTTGTAACTCTGAGTTTTTCACTGTACACTGTTTCTATGAATCTGAATGCTTTTAGAACGAATGCATATAAAAATGTAGAGAATTCACCTTCTTCCGAAGAAAAACAGCCCGAAGCGCACAAAACGACAGAGCCGCATAAAACAATAAATGAAATCTTTGACAAGCGATTTTTCCCTGGTTTGAGCGATAAGAACTTTCAGGGGAACGAGTCTGCGCGGGTGGCGGCAAAGGCACTTACTTCGGGCGGATTGATTAAAGTTCCCGAGCAGCCCCGCGAAAAAGACGGCAAAGAAAGCATGTACCGCCGCGTGGCAAAATTCCTCATGCTTATCGGCGTGGACGAGGCGGCAAAAATTCTTCCGCATCTCACCGAAGAGCAAACCGAAAAAATCATTCCTGAGATTGCCTCAATTCGCTATGTAGAACCAGAAGAAGCTACCGAAATTTTGCAGGAATTTCAGGGCTTGGTCAAACAGGCGCGGGAAGAGGGCGGCGTTGATACTGCGCGCGCGATTCTTGAAAAGGCATTCGGCACGCACAAGGCGAGCGTAATTCTCGAAAAAACGGCAACGAATATTTCGGGAAAGCCCTTTGAATATCTTAAGGAAGCTGACAGTGACCGTGTTTCGCTTCTTTTAAAAGACGAGTCGAACGCGGTGAAGGCACTCGTTCTTTCTTACCTCAACCCAAAAACTTCCGCACAGGTTATAAACGCGCTTGAAACCGAAGACAAAAAAGATGTCGTCATGCGCCTTGCGAAGCTCACGAAAATCTCGCCCGAAATCGTTCAGCGCGTGGACAAGGCTTTGCAGGAAAAAATGAACCATCTCGCCGCTTCAAAATCGGATTCTATCGACGGAAAGAGTGTGCTTGCTCAAATCTTAAAGCGCATGAGCCCCGAAGCCGAGGAAGGAATCTTAAACAATCTCGCCGAGCAGGATTCAGAATTGGGCGAAGATTTGCGAGAACGGCTCTTTACGGCGGAAGATATTATCAATGCCGATGACCGCTTTGTGCAAGACAAACTCCGCGACATGGACGAAGAAGAAATTGCCTACCTTATCGCCACCAAAAAAGACGATTTCCGCGAGAAGATTCTAAGCAATGTGTCGGAGAACCGCCGAAAATCAATTCTTGAAACCGAAGAATTCCTGCGCCCCATGCGAAAAAGCGACTGCGAGAAAGCGACCGCGCAATTCTTTGCGACGCTCCGCCGCGCTCATGAAGACGGAAAATTGTATATAAAAGGAAGAGACGATGAACTCTATGTCTAAGCTCAAAAAAGGCGATTTTTACAAAGCATTTGAAGTGCTGAATGTGTTTGAGGTGAGCGATTATCATTCTACGGCGATTCACCTTCGCCATGCAAAAACGGGCTTGGAAGTTTTTCACATGCTCAACGACGACACTGAAAATCTCTTTGCCTTTGCGTTCCGCACGCCGAATACGAAATCGACGGGGCTTGCGCACATTATCGAGCATTCCGTTCTGTGCGGCTCAGAAAACTATCCTTTAAAAGACCCCTTCGTTACGCTGTCGAACCAGAGCGTCAAAACCTATCTCAATGCGATGACTTATTCCGACAAAACGGTCTATCCCGCGAGTTCCATTGCGAAAGCCGATTATTTTAATCTCATGTCGGTGTATGGAGACGCGGTGTTTTTTCCGCGCCTTGACCGCGAGATTTTCATGCAGGAAGCGCACCGTTTTGAAGTTGACGAAAAAGGCACGGTCTCGATTCAAGGCGTGGTCTACAATGAAATGAAAGGAAGCTATTCTTCGTTTGAGTCAGTGGCGGCGGACATTTCGCTTACGAGTCTGCTCAAAGACTCGATTTACGAAAAGGACTCGGGCGGCGACCCGCTTGAAATTCCCGATGTTTCTTACGATGATTTTGTGAATTTCCATAAAATGTGGTATCGCCCCGACAACTGCTTCGTTTTCTTACACGGGAACATTTCAACTGAGGAGCAGCTTGATTTTTTGCAGGAGCATTTCCTTACGAGGCTTGAGCAAAAATTCCCGAATATCGATGTGTCGGAAGAAGCCCGCAAAAAACGAATCGCTGAGTTCCGTGCGCTCGTCACGCCCCAAGAGATTGACGCGCCCTTTGAAGTCTATGCGGAAGGACCGAGCGGAGACGGCGAAGAAAGCAACACGGTCTTGGTGAACTGGCTTTTGGGCAGGGCGGAAAACGCGCTTTCTGCCACCGAAAAAGTGGTGCTCACGGGCATTTTGTGCAATCATGACGGCTCACCGCTCCAGAAGGCTCTTCTTGAAAGCGGGCTTGGCGAGGATTTGGCTCCGCAGAACGGGCTTTTTTCTTCGATTTACACTTCCGTGCTTACGGCGGGGCTTCGCGGAGTCAAAAAAGGCGACGAAAAAAAAGTTGAGCGCGTTGTGCTTGATACGATTCGTTCGCTCGTTGAAAACGGAATTCCTAAAAAAGATGTCGAGTCCACCCTCATGACCCTCGAATTCTCGCACCGTGAAATCAAGCGCGGGCATGGTCCGTTCGCGCTTTCGCTCATGGCTCGCCCGATTTACGGCTGGCTCTACGGCGACGGCATTGAAAATCAGATTCGCTTGCGAAGCCACCTTGAAGAAATCCGCGCAAAAATCGAAACAGACGATTCGTATCTTCCGAATTTTCTCAAAAGTCTTCTGCTTGAAAACAAAAGCCGCTCGCTCGTGGTGGTTTCTCCCTCAAAAAACTACACGAAGCAGCGCGAAAAAGCCGAAAAAGAGCGGATTGCCGAATACTTAAAGCATACCACGGTTGCAGAAATCAAAGCCGAAAACGAAAAATTGCATGCGTTCCAGCAGACTGACGATGACACTACTTGCCTTCCGCACCTTTCGCCCGCGGATTTTATTACGAACGGAAAGCCCATGATGAACCGACCGAAAACAAAAATCGATTCAGTTGCGGGATTTGATGATTCTTCCGTTCCCTTCATAAAAAATGTGGAGAATACGAACGGAATCATTTATTTCGATATTGGCTTTCCTGCCGATGTGCTTTCTCCTGCCGATTATCCGCTTTTGCCTGCATTTTCCGACTGCGTGACGGAATGCGGATGGAAGAATCTCTCCTGGGCGAGGGCGAGCGAAGAATGTGCGCTCAATACGGGCGGGCTTGGCGTGAATTTGCTCACAATGGAAGGACCTTCCACCGAAAACGCGAAGAATCTCGCAAAAAAATACAATTGGATTAAGCGCGACTGGGTGATTTTCCGCATGTCGATGCTTGAAGAAAAGTGTGAGAATGCAATGAATCTGCTGTGCGACTGCCTTTCTTCCGTTGATTTTTCCGATGAAAAGCGAGTGCAGGATATTCTCACAGAAAGCCGAAATGATTTTGAATCTTCGGTGATTCCCGATGGGCACACTTTTGTGGCGAACCGCGTGTGGCGCGAACTTTCGCGAAAAAATGCCGTCGATGAAATTTGGAACGGTTTGAGCCAGTATTTTTCGATTAAAAAAATCGCTGACGCGCCGCTTTCAGAGACAATCGCCTCGTTCAAAAGGATTTTTGCCGAAATCAAACAGGGCGGTGCGTTCATTCACGCGACGGCAGAAGAATCGGGCTTTGAAAAGTTGCGTTCGGTTCTTCCTGGTTTTATACGGGAAGTTAAAATCGCCGCTCCGAAAAATCCGCGCCCGTGCGCCGATGAAGAATTCTTTGCGCTCACAAAAATTGAAGGCGAAGTGTGCGCGGATTCTGATTCCGAAGCCTTCGTGACTTCTTCGCAAGTGGGCTATGCTTCGGAATGCGTGCCTGCCTCAAAATACGAGAACGAAGAAAGTTTTTCCGAAGAAGTGTGCTCGCACTGGCTTTCAAACAATCTGCTCTGGGAGAAAATCCGTACGATTGGCGGCGCGTATGGCGCGTTCTGCAACGCTGAGGCAATGGCTGGCGCGCTCATATTCACCACTTACCGCGATCCGACCCCCTTTGATTCCTGTGACGCTTTTGAAGCCTGCCTCAAAGAAGCGAGCGAGCTTGATTTCAGCGAAGAAGATGTCGAGTGCGCGGTTATGGGTTGTTACAGTCACTTTATTCAGCCGCAGTCGCCGAAGGGCAGGGGCTCTAGCGCGCTTACCCGCCTTTTGTACGGAATCTGCGACGATGACCGCGAAAAGAAAATCTTGGGGATTCTGCATACCACGCCGCAAAGCCTGAAAACTGCGTTTAAACGGCTCTATTCCTATGCTTCTGGTGAAAAATCAGAGAAAATAGAGAATTTTAAGAAACGCTCGCTTATCTGTGGCAAAAAATCGCTTTCAGAGCACAGTTTTGCTGGAAAAATCATACATCTGCCGTTATAATAGAATAGATAGATTTTTTGGAGTTGGTCATGAAAAACGAAAAATTTGAAACTTGTATAAAAATGATGCGTCAGCTTGTCTCTGACATTCAGGGCGCACCGCTTCCGAGCGAGGATTTGGAGCCTGAACTGTACCGCATCTGGTTTGAGCATGTGCAGAGCGCGGGCATGGAATGTCTTCAGTACCTCGACGACAATTTTCCGCTCGAAAAAGAAGACATTGACAGCACGCTCGATAAATTCCTTAAATAAAATATAATCTCGTCTACCCTAAAGTTCATTCTTTTATATGTCGAAAATGAAAGAAGATAGTCAGTTTTAAAATAATATAAACTGGTGGGTAGGCGAATTATGGCAGGTTCAAGAAAAGTTAGGCGTTTTGATCAGTATGTGCTTCGTGGAAAATTGCGTCAAGAAGGCTTTGAGCGTTGGCGTTATATTTTTACAGCCCTAAACAAAGTAACTGGACAAGAAAAGAAATTTTTTATTGAATTGTACATTGTAAATCCTGCACTTTCTCCAAAAACTGCTGTCATCAGCCAAAAATCACGGCTTGCCTATTCGGAATCTGATTTGCAGTATGCGCTTGCGGGAACAGAGTCTGCGGCTCATGCGAACGATGAAGTTGATGTTATGCCTTCGTATGTTCTCGTAAAAAGCGGCATGTTCGGAAGTTCTGGCAAGCAGATGAATAAATTCTACGCTTCATCTTTGTTTACCTATGTAAAAAATACGGAAAGTTTTAAGGTCGGGGATTGTCTTTTCGGTTCAAAGGCTCTTTCGGGAACGGTTTCTGTTACACAGCAAGATTTGCGTATTCGCCCGGAGCTTTTGTGCAATGCCGGTTCTATGGACTGGGATTTGAAATTTGAGCGTGAAATTGAATGCCTGCCCTTGTATAACCGAAAAAATTATTTGTGGACTCCGCTCGGTGAAAAAACGCTGTTCTCTGGCTTCGTACATATCGATGGACAGGAATATGTCGTGCTTCCCAAATCTTCAAATGGGTATATCGATAAAAGCTGGGGAGGACGGCCGAATTCTCCGTATTTCCATCTTTCTTCTTCAAAAATGACGAGCATTATTTCAGGTCGTCCTATGCTGAATTCCTGTTTTGCCATTGAAGGGGAATTCGGCGGAAAACTGTGCGCTTCCTTGAATTTTGAGGGAGCAAAATACTGCGTTGAAAATCGGAAAATCTTTAAAAAAGATGTGATTATTCATGATTGCTCGCAGATAAATGACGCTGTTGATGGGGAAAAAGTCCATTGGACGGTCAGTATTCATAAAGGAAAATTTGTTATTGATGTCGATGTGTTTTGTAAAGGAAAGGACATGTTTGTTCGCGATTACGAGATGCCACATGGAAAGCGCTGCCTGTTGAAAATACTTGGCGGAGCGGGAAACGGTGAAATTCGTTTGTATAAGAAAATCGGGAAAAATCTTGAACTTCTAGAGCATGCGAATGTCTATGATGCAATCTGCGAATTCGGGCAGACTGAAGAAATCGGAAAATAACGGAAGTTTTATATTTTTTGAACGCCATACTTGTTGCTGACAGGTATGGCGTTTTTTTTTCATGAAAAATTTTTAAAAATTCTTGCATTATCGGTTATTTTTCGGTTGACTTTAGTGAATTTGAAGGCTAAAATGGTGAATAGGTGGGAAATTGTGGGTGTAAGTGGTAAATAGTGGTATGGA
>ERZ842401.7662-NODE-7662-length-10964-cov-4.526813_pt1 | contig 10964 bp, 6 predicted proteins | sample MGYA00521270_ERZ842401 | MGnify/ENA primary metagenome ERZ842401 (study PRJEB31892, sample SAMEA3878208) | bioreactor metagenome | biome: Moose rumen | place: Sweden | collected 2011-10 | study: EMG produced TPA metagenomics assembly of the PRJEB12797 data set... | reverse complement strand
TTCTGCACATAGATGTAAGGCAGGCCGGCCTCGACCTCGACCGTATGGAAGTGCTGCTCGGGCATCCGAGGCTGGCCGATGCCGACCTGACTGTCTATATGAGCGATACGGCTGCCATCGACACCTCTACCACGGGCTGGCATATCCGCTTCGACCGCTTCGACTTGGAGCGCACCCGCTTGCAGCTGGTGATGGACTCGGCAGCGCTGTTTCCCGACACGGCCACCCATATCCGCGCCGTGATGGGGCAGGCCCGTATCAGCGATGCCGATCTGGACTTGGGGCTGGCCCGCTTTGCCTTTGGCCGCATCAACTGGCAGGAGGGTGCACTCAGCTATAACCGGCAGTTGGCCCTTAGCCATGTTGACCTGCATTTGGATTCGCTCTATTCCTACGGCCCCGACCTGCGTGTGAGTATTGGCAGCGGCAGTCTGCGTGAGGACTCCACTGGTCTGGAGCTGACCCACCTGCAAGGTCAGCTGGCCATGAGTGGCGAGCAGTTGCACATCGACAACCTGTCTGCCCGCACTTCCTATTCACAGCTTGCGGTGCAGGCCCGTGTCGACTTGTCCAGCCTCGACAACCCCGACAAGAGCAGCCAGCCCGTCAGCCTCGACCTTGATGCCTCGCTCGACCGCAGCGACCTGCAGCGCGTGTTGCCACAGCTGGCTTCGCTGCCCGACTATCCGCTCAGCCTGCATGGCCACCTCAATGGCAGTATGAAGCAGTTGAATGTTGAGCGTCTCAGTATCGTGATGCCCACCGTGCTTCAGGCAGAAGCCAGCGGACAGCTGGGCAATCTGACCGACCTTGACAACCTGACGGCACAGCTCGACTTGGAAACCAGCCTCTATGATGTCGGCCCCTTGTCGTCACTCATTAGTCTGCCTGCTGACTATCGCCTGCCCAAGGGACTTAGCCTGAAGGGTAGCGTGAGCAGCCAGCAGGGCCGTTACACTGCCAACTTGACGGCTAGCGAAGGCGGTGGCACGGCCCGGCTGAAAGGCAGCTATACTCCCAAGACCGAAAGCTATGAGGCCGATATTTCCGTGCGTAGCCTCAATCTGCGCCATTTCATGCCTCGCGACTCGCTGGGCCTGCTCACGGCCGACGTGCAGCTCAGCGGACGAGGCACCGACCCGACGGCCAGCGGTAGCCAGCTGAAAGCTGATGCCCAGCTGCACCTGCTGCAATACGGTTCTTGGCAGCTGGACAGCATCATGGCTACGGCCACCCTCTCCGGGGGGCATGTCCTGGCGACGGCGACAAGCGCCAATGCATTGGTGGGCGGCGACATCGATATTGATGCCCGGCTGGGCGGCAGCCGTATGGCTGCTACCATCGATGCCCGCCTGTCGCACGTCGATCTGCATGCATTGGGCATAGCCAGTGCACCCACCGTGGTGGGCATGAGCGGCAGCGTGCAGCTGGACAGCGACGGGAAGCTGACGCACAATGTCAGTGCCCTGCTGGACAATCTCTATCTGCGCGACAGCGTGGCCACCTATCATCCTGAGAAGCTGGGCCTGCTGCTGAAGACAGGGCAGGACACTACCAGGGTGCGCATACAGAGCGGCGACCTGATACTGAAGCTCGATGCTCCCGACAACTACCAGCACCTGCTGACTGGCCTTGGTACGCTGGCCGATACGCTGACGTCACAACTGCAGAACCACACCATCGACCAGCCGCAGCTAAAGCAGCTGTTGCCCACGGCCAGTCTTTTTGTTACCAGCCAGCAGAACAATCCACTGGCCAACATCCTGAAGTCGGCCATGGGCATCACTTTCAAGGACTTCACGGCCAATGTCACCTCGTCGCCTGCCAGTGGACTGAATGGTGACCTGCGCCTGCTGGCCCTCGACGTGGCTGGTACTCCCATCGACACCATTCGCCTGTCGCTGGTCGATAAGGTGACGCGCCAGACGTTCAACGGCCAGGTGACCAATGGCCGCCGCAACAAGATGGCCGTGTTCAATCTGCTCTTCGACGGCCAGCTGCACGAGCATGGAGCGCGTATTGGCGTGCGCTATTTTGACGAGAAGAATAAGGAGAGCGTCAGGATTGGCGCCCAGGCCGACATGGTCAGCGGGGGGATTAACTTCCGGCTGTTGCCCAGCCGTCCTACGCTGGGTGGAAAAGAGTTTGCCCTGAATGCCGATAATTTCCTGCTGCTGCACGACGACATGAAGCTGGAGGCCAATATTGACATGAAGGCTGACGATGGCACCCATCTCAGCGTGTACACCGAGAACCAGGACTCCACGCTGCTGCAAGACATCACCTTCAGCGCCCATCAGCTGAACCTGAGCGAGCTGACCAGCGACGTGGCCCTGCTGCCCAAGATTTCCGGCACGCTGGAGGGTGACTTCCACCTGATGAGGGATGCTGACCGCAATATCTCTGTTGCCAGCGACATGCACATCGACCAGCTGAGCTATGAAGGCAGTCCCGTCGGCGACCTGGGTTCGGAATTCGTCTACCTGCTGCGCGAGGATGGTACGCACGTCGTCGATGCCACGCTGACCCTTGCCGACGAGCCCATCGGCACGCTGCAAGGCAGCTATTCCAGCCGCAAGGAGCTGGATGCCACGCTGCAGCTGACCCACATGCCGCTCAGCATTGCCAATGGTTTCATGCCCGACCAGCTGGTGGGCTTCGAAGGCTATGCCGATGGTACGCTCAGCATGAAAGGTGCCACGTCGAAGCTGATGGCCAATGGCGAGGTGCGGCTTTCCGACGGCTACCTCTTCAGCACCCCATACGGCATGCGCATGCAGTTTGGCAACACGCCGCTGCAAATCAAGGACTCGCGCCTGCTCTTCGATAATTTCGCCCTCTATGCGCAGGCCGTCGGCGACGACCGCTCGACGAGCAGGATCGGCAATCCGCTTTACATCAATGGCAGTGCCAATTTCCTCAGCGACGAGAGCAGCCAGGCCATCGACCTGCGCATCAATGCCCGCAACTTCCAGCTTGTCAATGCCAAGCAGAAGAAGGAGTCGGTGGCCTATGGCCGCATGTTCGTCAACTTTTTTGCCCGCCTCAGTGGCTCGCTCAGCCAGCTGAACATGCGTGGCCGGCTCGATGTGCTGGGCACCACCGACCTGAACTATATCCTGCTCGATTCACCTCTTTCCACCGACAATCAGATGGACGAGCTGGTGCGCTTCACCGACTTCAGCGACACCACCCGTGTCGTTGTTGAGCGGCCCGAGAGTGATGCCCTGAACCTCGACGTCACCCTGAGCATCGACCAGGGAGCCCATGTGAAGTGTGCCCTCAATGCCGACCAGACCAACTACGTTGACCTGTATGGCGGTGGCGACCTGCGCATGCGCATGGGCAGCGACGGCCTGAACCTGACAGGGCGCTACACCGTGGAGAGCGGCACCATGAAATATTCGCTGCCCGTCATTCCCCTGAAGACCTTCAGCATTGAGCAGGGCAGCTATGTGGAGTTCACCGGCCAGGCCGACAATCCCACGCTCAGCATCAAGGCCACCGAGCGCAAGCGTGCTGCCGTGACCACCGAGGACGGGCAGACTCGCAGCGTGAACTTCGACTGTGGTGTCGTCATTACCCGCACACTGGCCGACATGGGGCTGGCATTCATCATTTCCGCCCCCGAAGACATGCATGTGCAGAACGAGTTGTCGACGATGAGCACCGAGCAGCGGGGCAAGCTGGCCGTGACGATGCTCACCACCGGTATGTACCTGGCCGACGGCAACACTGGCAACTTCACCATGAACGCTGCCCTTAGCTCGTTCTTGCAAAGTGAAATCAACAATATCACGGCCGGTGCACTGAAGACTGTCGATCTGCAAGTTGGTCTCGACAACAGCACCGATGCTTCCGGCCAGATGCACACCGACTACAGCTTCCGCTTTGCCAAGCGCTTCTGGAACAACCGCCTGAACGTGCAGATTGGCGGAAAAGTGTCTACCGGGGCCGAGGTGCAGGGACAGAACCAGTCGTTCTTCGACAATGTCACCATGGAGTATCGCCTGTCGCCCACCTCCAACCAGTACGTCAAGCTCTTCTACAATCAGAATGTCTACGACTGGCTCGACGGCTATACTGGCGAATATGGCGGTGGCTTCGTGTGGAAGCGCAAGCTGGATCGGCTGACGGACATATTCAGATTCAACCAGCAAACCACCCCCGTTCCATCCCCAAGGGAGGGGCGACCGGATACCAACGCAGTTGTTCCCCAAGACTCTTTGAAAAGAAATGATTCGATACAATAGCATCAAGAAATGGTTCCACTCCATGGCAAAACTATCCCGTCTCCCCTCCCTTTGGGCGGGATTAGGGGTAGGGTGTGTCCTTCTTGCATCTTGCTCCACCACGAAGCACATCCCTGACGACGATCAGCTCTTCATTGGCCTGGAGAAGATTGTCTATACGGACTATGAAAAGAGCATTCATGCCGAGCAGACCCAGGAAGAGCTGGAGGCAGCCCTGGCCACAGCCCCCAACGGTGCACTGTTCGGCTCTAGCTATTATCGCACGCCCTTCCCCTACGGACTGTGGATATGGAATGCCACAACGGGGTCGAGCGGCCGCTTCAAGAAGTGGCTCAACAATTCGTTTGGCAAGGCTCCCGTGCTGATGAGCCAGGTGAACCCTGCCCTGCGTGCACAGGTGGCCCGCCAGGTGCTGCGCACCAATGGCTATATGCATGGCGACGTCAGCTATCAGGAGGTGCCGCAGAAGAATCCGAAGAAGGCCAAGATTGCCTATACCGTCCACATGGACTCCCTCTTCTTGGTCGACACGATGAGCTATGTGAACTTCCCCCCTGCTATGCAGCAGCTCATCGACTCTACGCTGTCCGAGGCCAACATCAAGGCTGGTTCTCCCTTCAGCGTGGCCAGCCTCGATGCTGAGCGCAACCGCCTGAGCCAGCTGTTTCGCAATAATGGCTACTACTTCTATCAGCCTGGCTATGCCTCCTACTTGGCCGACACTTTTGAAGTGGCCAACCGTGCCAAGCTGCGGTTGCAGATGGCCGACTCGCTGCCGTCCAGCGCCTTGCAGCCATGGTATATCGGTACCACCAGCATGCGCATGCGCCGCTCGTTCAGGGAGCAGACCGACAGCACCACTGCACGCCGCTACCTGAAGGTGATGTTTCATGGCAAGCATGCCCCCATTCGCCCTGGCGTCATCCTGCGCAATCTGAAACTGCGCCCGCGCCAGCTGTTCAGCTATGATAACTATCAGGAGTCGATGCAGAAGGTCAATGCCACCGGCGTTTTCAGTTCGGTCGATTTCCAGTTCACGCCAAGGCCGGAGAGCGACACCCTCGACCTGCTGCTCGACTGCATCTTTGAAAAGCCCTACGACTTCTATGTGGAGACCAACTTCATCAACCGCACCATCGGTCGCTTGGGGCCGGAGCTGAAGATTGGTCTGACGCGCCGCAATGCCTTCCGCGGCGGCGAGAAGCTCGACATCAACCTGCATGGCTCCTACGAGTGGGAGACGAGCGGCCAGGCCGACAATATGAACTCTTACCAGTATGGTGCCGATGCCTCCATCGAGTTCCCCCGCACACTGTTCCCTCGGTTTAGAAAGAGAGTTGAAAGAGGAAGCGGCCAGCCTCCCCGCCGTCGGCGGCGTCTCTTCTACACCACGCCTACCACCATTGCCAAGGTTTCGAGCGACGTGGTCAGGCGTCCTAACTACTACAAGATGCACATTGTCAGTGGCGAATGGACCTACCGCTGGCAGCCTTCCGCCACCAGCCGCCACGAACTGTCGCCGCTCACGGTGAAATATCAGTTCATGAACAGCCACACCAACCTCTTCGACAGTCTGCTTGCAGGCAATCCCTATCTGGAGATCACCATGCGCGACTACTTTATTCCCAAGATGCGCTACACCTATACCTATGCGTCGCCCTCCTCGTTGCGCCATCCCATCCGCTGGGAAAGCACTATCGAAGAGTCGGGCAACGTCACTGCTCTCTACGACGTGCTGGTGCAGGGCAATAAGTGGAACCAGAAGGACAAGACGCTGTTTAAGAATCCTTATTCGCAGTTCATCAAGCTGGAAACCGACCTCACGAAGACCTGGACCCTCAACGCGAAGACCCAGCTGGTGGGCCACGTGAACTTCGGCCTGATGTGGAGCTATGGCAACAGCTCTACGGGGCCGTTCAGCGAGATGTTCTATGTGGGCGGTGCCAACAGCATACGCGCCTTCCCCGTGCGCAGCATCGGACCGGGTGCCTTTGTAGGACTGGGGGGCAACAACCAGTTCTCCTATCTTGTGCAGAATGGCGACACCAAATTGGTGCTCAACCTGGAGCTGCGCCGCCGCCTGTTCGGCAACCTCTATGGTGCCGTCTTTCTCGATGCGGGCAACGTGTGGAATTCTGAGGATTGGCGGTTAGCGTCTTCCGACGATGACGACGATGATGTGCGGGATATTATCGCCCTGTGGAATCAGCTCTTCTCAAACACCCGGTTCCACATGAAGAACCTGTTCGACCAAGTGGCCACGGGCACGGGCATTGGCTTGCGCTATGATCTCGACTTCCTGGTGCTGCGTGTGGATTGGGGCTTCGGTCTGCATCTGCCTTACGCTACCACCAAGAGCGGCTACTTCAATATTCCCTCCTTCAAGGATATGCACACGCTGCACATCGCCATTGGCTATCCGTTCTAGAGAGGGGAGAGGTAAGGATAGATGTAATGTCTAAACTCCTATACTCCAAAACTCCTAAACTCCCAAAGAGATGAAGAACTACAGAAAGTTGAATAAATAAAATCATGAGGAAACTGCGAACAATAGAGATGCAGCGGCTGTCGCCGGAGGAGTTCCGCCAGGCCAGGAAAATGCCGCTCACGGTGGTGCTCGACGATGTGCGGTCGATGCACAATGTAGGGTCGGTGCTGCGTACGGCCGATGCTTTCCGCTTGGAAGAGGTGGTGCTGTGTGGCATCACGGGGCTGCCGCCCCATCCCGAAATCCACAAGACGGCGCTGGGTGCCGAGGATAGCGTGCTGTGGCGCCATTGCGACAGCGCGCTGGAGGCCGTCAGACAGCTGAAGACCCAGGGTGTCGAGGTGCTCAGCATTGAGCAGGCCGAGGGATCAACAATGCTTCCCTCGTTCCAGGTGGAACCAGGAAAGCACTATGCCATTGTTCTGGGCAACGAGGTGAAAGGCGTGCATCAGGAAGTGATCGACGCCTCCGATGGCTGCTTGGAGATTCCGCAGCTAGGCACCAAGCATTCCATGAATGTCAGTGTGACGGCGGGAATCGTCATCTACCATTTTATTCTTGCACAGAAAAATCATCTTTGGTGACTCCGCAGATGGGGCACACCCAGTCGGCGGGAATGTCTTCAAATGCAGTACCGGCGGCAATGCCGCTGTCGGGGTCGCCCACTTCGGGGTCGTAGACGTATCCGCATACGTCGCACACATACTTCTTCATCAGCTTAATCATGTTTTTGAGGTTAATATTCGGTTCATTCTCTCAAGAATCATTTCCGGACTGATGCCGTTCAAACAGGCATAGTCGCCGCGCTTGCATGCTTTCTGGCCGTAGATGCTGCACGGGCGGCAGTCCATGTTCAGCCCGATGGTATTCTCGGCCTGCTGCCGCCAGCCCAGGAATCCGGCGTAAGGATGGGTGGCGCCCCACACCGACACCACGGGCACTGCTGCCAGCGACGCCAGGTGCATATTGGCCGAATCCATCGATAGCATCACGTCGAGATGGCTCATCAGAATCAGCTCCTGATGCATCGTCTCCAGGCGGCTGCCTGCATCAACGCACTGGGACACCTTCTTCACCCACAGCGGAAAGTAATGCTCTTCCTGTCGGCCACGCCCGAAGAGGAAGATGCGTGCCTTGGGGTAGCGCTCGGCCAGCAGCGTGATGACCTGTTCCATCTTCTCAGGCGGATATACCTTTCCTGGGTGGGCCGCAAAGGGCGCAATGCCAATCCACTGTTCCCACGAGCGCTTCGGCCCGAAGGCAGCGGGCAGCAGGTTCAGGTTGCCCCCTTCTGGCGGGAAGAGCGAGGTGAACGAAAGCTTTTCAATGGGGAAACCCAGCTGGCGGAACACCTCCAGATAGTTGTCGAACGACGTGGGCAGCTGCAGCTTCACCTTCTTCCGGTTGGCCACCAGATGGCGGCGCTGTTTGCGGTGCTTGTCGACGTGCTCCACGCGGAAGCGCCCTATGTTAAAGCGCAGGCGCAGATACTCCGAGCGCAGCACATTGTGAAGGTCGGCCACATGGGTGAACTGCTTCGCCACCAGGCGGCGGTAGAGGGAGTTCAGACCCCTCAGCCCGTGGTACTCGGCCTTCAGGTCGGCCTCCATGAAGTTCACGTTGGGTGCCAGGTCGGCAAAGAAAGAGCGGGCAAAGGGGCGGCTGAGCACCGTAATACGCACGTCGGGATACTGCATGGCCAGCGAATAGACCACGGGCACCACCATGGCCACGTCGCCGAGGGCCGAGAAACGTATGACGAGGATATGCTCTTTCTTCACCGCTTCGTAGTATAAAGCACGGGGTTGGTCGACGGATCGTTATACATCTTCATCTGTCGATACACCTTCATGTACTTCCTGCCGGCCTCGATGTCCTCAAGCAGCTGGTCGATGGCTGTCGACAGGTCTGCCTGCTGTTCTTGCAGCACGTTGAGCTTGGCCTGGCATTTGGCGCGATGCTCGGCCGTGGCGTCCTGGCGGTTGGCCTCCTCCTGCATGTGGTAGATTTTCAGGGCCAGAATCGACAGGCGGTCAATGGCCCAGGCCGGGCTCTCGGTGTTCAGACGGGCATCGGGTAGGGGATTCACGTGGCTGTAGTACTGCCGGAAGTAGCTGTCGATGTCTTCCACCAGGTCCGTGCGGTCCTGGTTCGAGCGGTCGATGCGCCGTTTCAGCGACAGTGCTTCTGCCGGGTCGATGCGTGGATGGCGGATGAGGTCCTCCAGATGCCACTGCACCGTGTCGATCCAGCATTTCAGGTACAGCCGGAACTCAATAGACTCACGGCTGTAAGGGTTGTTGATGGGCGTGTCTACGTTGTCCGTCAGATGATAATCGCTAATGGCTTGCCGGAAAACGCGGTTTGCCTGTTCAGTAAAGTTCATTGTACGTTCTTTTCTGTTATTTTTTGATGAATGTGCAAATATACGAAAAGATTTTCAAACCCCCAACTATTTTCTATTTTTTTTAAGCTTTTTCCGTGACAGACTAGAGACTAGAACTTTACTAGGCACGTCTGAAAGATGGTGCACCAAGTTTACCTTTAGATGGCAAATGGCTGTAAACCAGTCGGATGGCTGGTGCATTTTCGGAAGTGAGTTCGTGCACCAAGTGCACCAAACCTGCTGCTCCCGGTTCTAGGTTCGGAACCTTTTGCTGACGCATGTCAGCATAGAAAAAAACGAACGAGTTTTTCCAAAACGCGAACGCCTTTTTTCAAAACGCGAACGCCTTTTTTCAAAACGCGAACGCCTTTTGCAGGAATACGCATTCTTTACCTGAGAAGTATGTTTGGTGCACCATTTTTCAGGGATGGTGCACCAAACATCGTTTTGAAAATCAAAAGTTTAGACCGCAGAAGTATACTTGGTGCACCTTCTTTCGGCCTAACCCTATTATGCCATGTCCATCTTCGCTCTTCAAAAAAGAGGGAAATGATTTTGTATTGTGCAGTTTTTTTGTAACTTTGTAAGGATTCGCAGGGTTTCTTTAAAAAAAAAGGCAGTTTGGGGAATTGAGGATTTTCTGGGTTACGAACTGGAGACCGTTCTCAATTTCACGTTCTGCTATAAATTGCATTCAATGAGCACCCGATAACGAGTCACCAGCCGTTTTATGACTCATCATCGGGTGCCGCTCGACCTCTGGTCGCTTGTTCCCGAAGGGTCTCAAGAAAGGTAATCATTTCTTCTGAATCCACCAAAATCTATTAGCAAAATTGTACCTACTTCCATATAGGTTCCTTACGCCAGTCGCCTGTGAATCCGTACTTGTAGATGGGAATGGTTGTGCTGTTGTCTATCAATGAGAGCAGTTTCTCCTTAATCTGGTTTTCCGGATATACGGCATTGCAGAGATAGAGCATAGCAGCAACTACTCCATATGGTTTCTTCTTCTGATTATCAGTCAATGGATTCAATAACCATTTGTCACGATGTCCTTTTAGATTGGTTATCTGCTTAGCAAGACTACGGTTCCATAGACGAGAGTGATGGGCAATGATGTTACGCAATACGGAAATAGCCTCCAACCAACTGGATAACTCCTTCGCTGAATAGAGTCCAAAGTCGTTTGCTATCGCAGCACGCTCAGGCAACTGGCTCTTCAGGTTCTTGTACATCTTGGAGAGAGTGCCAAAGGTTGCACTCTCGAGTATCATCCATGCATCTGGGTTATCACCTGCCATTGACTCCCAATCCCAGTTGGAGTGTTCTGCAATATACTCCTTGGCAAAAGGCTCCGTACTGCGGTCAAACTCGTATTTCAGATTGAGAGCGAAGTCTTCGTAATAGTCAGAGCGCTCAAAGAGCGATTCATCCAAGTACCATAGCCCACTATCCTTTGCCTGCGACAGATGGTTGATAATCTTGGCCCTCAAAGCCACTTCTATTATCTCAATAGCATCAAAGAGTATCAGCCGCAGATTACGGTCAAAATCGTAACGGGCTATAACGTTGTAAAACGAAGCACCTTCCTTGAAATCATGTTCCGTTTCCTCATCTCGCATATCCGACCAATAGTATTTCAGACGGAAATAGCTGATGTGCGCTAAACACCGTTTGGCCTCTTCTTCATTGCTGAACGCCATTCCTCTTGAGCGGAGGAGTTGGAATTGTTCTTCTATTGTACGTGGCTTCTGATTGCTCATACTATAAATAAAAAGGTGCCCCGCCAGCAGATCTACGGGATGCCGACGGGTTCTGTTATCGTTTGATTCGGACT
>ERZ842401.7661-NODE-7661-length-10969-cov-3.366318_pt1 | contig 10969 bp, 9 predicted proteins | sample MGYA00521270_ERZ842401 | MGnify/ENA primary metagenome ERZ842401 (study PRJEB31892, sample SAMEA3878208) | bioreactor metagenome | biome: Moose rumen | place: Sweden | collected 2011-10 | study: EMG produced TPA metagenomics assembly of the PRJEB12797 data set... | reverse complement strand
ATCGGGCAAAGACATCTCAGGAATATAAAAAGGGTCTATGGCGATAAGTATGAAATCCTAGCGTATCGTACACGTCGACTGCAGCAGACCTTCTCAGACACCATGCAGATAAGAGAAGGCGTTGATCTGGAGAGGGAGTTTCATCTGAAGGTATTTACTGATCTGGATGAAGCCCTTGTTGAGAAGCCGGAAATTGCTTATGTAACAAATATCACATCCAAGCATATGGAGACAGCAATCAAATGTGCGAAGGCAGGCTGTAATCTTTTTATAGAGAAACCCTTGTCTAATTCTCTGTATGGAATCGAAGAATTGAAGAAAATTTCGACTGAGAAGAACCTCACGATCTTCATGGGATTTCAGAACCGATATCACATTTGCGTGAAAGAGGCAAGAAGAATTCTCAGCGAGAATTCGATCGGTGTGATTCAGGCAGTCATCTCTGAATTCAGTGAAAGACTCACAACTATGCACACATATGAGGATTACCGCCAGACTTATATGGCAAGAGCGGACATGGGTGGAGGACCGATTTTAAATCTTCAGATTCATGATTTGGATCTGCTGCATTTCCTTTTCGGAGAACCGACCGAAGTGGTGTCAGTGATATCAAAGAACAGTCAGCTGGAGGTGGATGTCGAAGATGGGGCATCCAGTATCTATACATTTGTGAATGCTAACGGAGATGCTTTTCCGGTGTACACCCATGCAGATTTCCTTCAGTTTCCACCAGCTCATGCCATAAAGATCGTCGGGGAGAAGGGCAGAATCGAGATTGACATGAATCAAGCCTCGCTGAAGCTGATCGTTGAAGGTGACATTGTCGAGGAAAAAGTCTATATGGATTTCCAGCGGAATGATATGTTCATCGAGGAACTTAAGGATTTCATAAGTTGTGTGGAAGAGAAGAAAGCCCCCGTAATCAATCTGGAACAAGGAATCGTCAGCCTAAAAATGGCGATAGGAGCGAAGCAATCTTCACAGAAAAAAGAAACCATAAGAATAAAGGAGATTTGAAAATGAGCTATATGGATCGTTTCAGTATTAAAGGGAAGGTATGCATCGTAACTGGTGGCGGCGGCTTAATTGGAATGAAACACACCGAAGCAATTCTTGAGGGAGATGGAATACCAGTCCTTCTGGATATCGTTTCGGCAGGAATGGAAAGAGTAAAAAGAACTGTTCAGGAAGAATACGGTGCAGATAAAATAGTAGAAACCTTCGTGACGGATATTACTGACCGTAAGGCTCTTGAGGAGATTCGGGATATTCTTATCGAGAAATACGGCCACATTGATGTGCTGATCAATAATGCGGCTAATAATCCCAAGGTTGAAGAGGCTTCAAAAAACCTTGGTCCTGTTCGTTTTCACAATTTCCCTGTTAATATGTGGAATCAGGATCTTGCAGTTGGGCTCACTGGTGCTATGCTCTGCGCACAAGTTTTCGGTGAAGTAATGGAGAAACAGAAATCTGGGGTGGTACTTAATATCTCATCGGATTACGGATTAATTGCGCCAGATCAAAGGATATACCGCAAGGAAGGTCTTCCGGATGACCAGCAGATGGTAAAGCCGGTATCATATTCTGTTGTCAAACATGGAATTATTGGACTGACAAAATACTTGGCAATCTACTGGGCGGATAAAGGAATACGAGTCAATACACTCTGTCCGGCAAGTCTTGAAAATGGTCAAAACGAAGAGTTTATATCTAAGATTAATAACCTTATTCCTATGGGAAGAATGAGCAGACCAGATGAGTATGTATGTACTGTGTTATATATGATATCTGATGCCACAACCTACATGACAGGTTCAACGGTCGTTCTTGATGGTGGAAGAACAAGCTGGTAAAAGAATAGATTCATTCATAGCATCGAGGTGGATAGTGAAAATTATTATTCTTGAAACAAAAGAAGAGATTGCATTTGCAGGTTATTTAAAATCGATCCAAGATACAGAGAATCAAATAGCTGTTCCGGAAATCAAGATGCTATTGACGGATTGTGATGGTTGCCTTACCGATGCTGGAATGTATTATTCAGAATTTGGTGATGAATTAAAGAAATTTAATACCAGAGACGGAATGGGTTTTTCTCTTCTTAGAGAAAAAGGAATTATCACTGGAATTATTACAAGTGAGAATGTGGAACTGAACAGAAGAAGGGCAAATAAACTAAAATTGGATATACTTGAATCTGGGTGTACTGATAAACTAAATAAAATTATTGAAATCTGTGGTCAACGGGGTATAGCCTTAGAAAATGTGTGTTATATAGGTGATGATATCAATGATGTTGATGCCATAAAAAGCGTGGGGTTTGGATGTGCTCCTTCAGATGCAATGCCACAGGCAAAATATGCTGCAAAGTACATTGCCAAAGCTAGGGGTGGCGAGGGTGTTATTAGGGAAGTTGTGGAAAGGATATTAAAAAAGTAATGAATACAAAAGCAAGAGTTATTGCGTTTTATCTTCCACAATTTCATCCGGTTAAAGCAAATGATAAATACTGGGGTAAGGGATTTACGGAGTGGACAAATGTGGCAAAAGCAAAACCTTTATTTAGGGGGCATTATCAACCACAAATCCCTGCCGATTTGGGATTCTATGATTTGCGGCTTCCTGAAGTAAGAGAAGCACAGGCCGAAATGGCAAAAGATTGTGGTATAGAAGGATTTTGTTATTGGCACTATTGGTTTGGTAACGGCGAAAGAGTATTAGAGCGCCCATTTAATGAGGTTCTTCAAACTGGAAGCCCCGATTTTCCTTTTTGCATTGGATGGGCAAACCATTCATGGAGCAATAAAACATGGATTAAAAACAAAATGTTTCAAAAGGATACAATGATCTTTGAGCAAAAGTATCCAGGAAAAGACGATTACATTGCGCATTTTTACGATGTGTTACCAGCATTTAAGGATAAGCGATATATAAAAGTTGATGGGAAACCTTTGTTCTTAGTATTTAGCCCAGAAGATATTCCAGACAACGATCTGTTTTTATCCATATGGAGAAAATTAGCGGAAGAAAACGGACTAGAGGGAATTTACTTTGTTGCTAGGGTTTCGGCTACAGGGAGATTTAGTCTAACAAACTTTGATTATACAACTATTGTAAATGATCGATATAACAAAGTATTGGAAATAGGTTACGATGCTATTAATTCAGATACAACAAGATACGCAGAAATAATAGTTGAGGGCACATATAAAAAAATGATTCGAGCTGGTCTCGCTCGCATGGGTATAGATTTGGTTTACAGATACGACTATAAAGCCTTGAGAAAGCATTTTTTTCTACCAGTTGAAAAAGAAGTGAACGTACACCCTCAAATTGTTCCTCGAATGGATCGTACTCCTAGGGCGGGAAAGGCAGCAAGAATATATGTGAATTCAACTCCTGACGAATTTGAAAAAGCCATCAAAGATGCAATAAGACAAATTGAGCATAAAGATCCAGAGCATAGAATTTTGTTTCTGACTTCATGGAATGAATGGGGCGAAGGTAATTATATGGAGCCTGATCTTAAATATGGTCACGGATATTTAGATGCATTAAAAAATGTAATTTTCTCTTCAGAGAATCATTAGTGATGATTTAAAACTTTGGGCTGGTTATTGGATAGGAGTCTTACCAATGCATTTAGAAATAAAAAAAAGGAAAATATTATTTAGTATCTTGTTTGGAATATGTGTGTTATATAGTCTTTTGAGGATTTTTATTACACAATATGTCTCAGCATATAGTAAGTATGTATTTCTCTTTATAGTGATTATTGGAATTTTTATTTCAATAACAAGCAAAAAGCACTTATCAGAAGTAGGAAGTTCAGAGTGGTTTTTGCTTATTGTGTCATATTTATATATACTAACTAATGCTTTGGCGTTTGGAGGAAAAGAACTATTTAGTTTATCTATAACGGCTTATGTGTTATATACGTTTCCTATTATAGTTTTTCCATATTTAGCAAAAAAAGTACAGTGGAATAAATTGGTGATGTTTTTATCATATTTTGGTCTGATAGACGCTGTACTTGCAATATTTGAATACATTACTGGGAAGCAAATTTTTTCCATGTCTGATTTTGAAGCTATTGAAATGGTAACTAAGGCTGGTGCGCTTATTAGAAGAACATATGGACTTCAGGGATCATTTTTCATTTTAGCGCAGGTTCTCTGTTTTTGTGGTTTTGCAGCATTTTATTTATTCCGTTTTCAACATAGTAAAATCCATTTGGCATCATTTGTTGTCATAACAATAGGAATTCTAACGACAGGTTCTCGTGGGTTTTATGTTTCTTATGCGTTTGGATTGATCATCATGTACTTATGTGAGCCTGTGTTTGATAAAAGTAGAAAAAAGATTAGTCTTAGCAAGTTAGCGTTTGGATTTGTTGTAATATTGTTTGTTATCATTCTCATATTCATAGTTTTTCATTCTGACATAAAGACTGGAAATGATAATATAGATATTATTCTGAATAGGATACGAATGGTAATAGATTGGCAAAATGATAGCGCAAATTTAAAGAGGGTTAGAATATGGGAATGGGCGATAAACTATTGGAAGGAATCACCAATTTTTGGAAATGGTGCTTGTTGTACTGATTTAAGATATTCGGGATATATTAATGTTACTGAAAGCGGATTTCTGAAAAGACTTGTAGAACTTGGCATAATAGGTACAATTGTTCAGTATGTAACCATGGTCATTCCATTAAAAAAAGGAATAAAGAAGTTAAGGAGAAAAAAAGTAAATGCTAATCCTCGAATATTGATTTTTATTGCAACAGTAGCCGGCTATCTGTTAGAAGATATGGTGCTTGAAAGATATACGTCTCCTGAATATACTATAGTCCTTTGGTTTTCTATTTCATATATAGCATATTACGACTTGATAGATAAAAACAATTACGTCAGTGGGAAGCCACTAATACAAGTAAATACTACAAATACTACAGGAGTAAGCAATGAAGGATAAAGCACAGAAATTTTTCCATTTATACAAGAGCTGTTTTTATAAACGAGATCCTCATATATGGATATTTGGTGCATGGTTTGGAAATAAGTATTCTGATAACTCTAAATACTTGTTTGAAGAGGCAAACAAATATGAGAACGTTCGAGCTATTTGGGTGACTAATAATGATAAAGTCCTTCAACATGTGAAAAATCAAGGCTATGAAGCATACTTAATGCGATCAGAAGAAGGTATCTCTTTGCAAAAGAGAGCAAAGTATTTTTTTTCAAGTACAGGATTTCAGGACTTTGCATGGGAATACACTGGCAATGCAGTGAACTATGAACTGTGGCATGGTATTCCATTGAAGAAAATTGGATGGGATGATACATTAACTCCGAAACAAAAAATTCTTCCACTATACTACATAGTTGATTACATGAGAAGAATACCTCGCAGGAAAGAATACATAATAGCACCAAGTGAAGATATTAAAAGAATTTATATGAGTTGTTTTCGGAAAAGGAGTGATCGTGTACTTGTTTATGGGCAGCCTAGAAATGATTTATTCTACAACGATGATTCATCTATAAAGACAAAATTTGGCGAAAATCGAAAAGTAATATTATATATGCCAACTCATAGACGCTCAGGTAAGACTAAAATTAATTGCAATATTATTTTCAATATTGAGGAGCTAAATGATTTTTGCAGGAAAAACAATTGCATATTCGTAATCAAAAAACATTATTATCATCGTGATGAGAATACAGAATTAATAGGTTGTCAATATGTGATTGATATTACAAAAGAGGCTTATGATCCACAGGAATTATTATATGCTGCTGATATTCTTATAACAGATTACTCCAGCTGCTATTATGACTACTTATTATTAGACAGGCCAGTATTGTTTTACAATTACGACTATGATGACTATTTATTGAATGATCGAGAAATGTACTATAAATATGACGAAGTAACGCCAGGAATAATTTCTCATACATTTGAAGAATTGCTTTCGGCTTTGAGTATTATTGTTTGCGATGGTATAGACGAATTCCACGATGAAAGAACAAGAGTAAGAGATTTGTTTTATGATAAAAAAGCACAAAGGAATGTTTCTAGACAGATAATTGATGATATTCTGTACAAAGAGGGATTATGCTAAACTTATGAAATCAAACATACTAAAAATAGGACCGGGAAAGATATTCGAGATTGAATCGACACTGCATGAATCAAACATCTCTGGGAAAATTCTCTACATCCCTGATCCTTACGTTGATTCCCTCTACGGTACTTTTGTCCGTCCCCAGATTGAAGCTGTTGGACATATTAAGGAACAGACGGTTGAGGGAAACACAATTGCATATGCGATGGAGGTTGCGGAGCGGGTAATCGCTACCGATGTTGATTGTATCGTTGCTATTGGTGGAGGCAAGACACTTGATGTGGCAAAGTATGCAGCATTCGTTTCTAAGCGTCCATTCCTCTCCATACCTACTACGATGGCTCATGATGGAATCGTCTCTCCAATTGCTGTTTTGAAACGACAAGATGGGAAACCGAAGAGTCTTGGATGTGCTATGCCATCAATGATGGTTATGGACACCGAAATAATTTCAAGTTGTCCTCCACAACTGATCAAAGCGGGCATTGGAGATACGATTTCAAATTACATGGCTCTCAAGGACTGGGACTTTGCTGTGTCTCGCGACAAAGATGAGATGAATGGATATGCTTATATGATGTCCAGAACCTCTCTTGATGCACTTATGAAGACCCAGTTCGATCACATCTGTCCCGAATTCCTTGATGTCCTTGCGAACTCTCTTGTCCTTTCAGGAATTGCTATGGACTATGCGGGGAGCAGCAGACCAGTGTCTGGATCTGAGCATCTCTTCAGTCATGCACTCGACTACTTCTGCAAAAAGCAGAATCTCCACGGATTTAATGTGGCGCTCGGGACAGTTGCTGTACTGAAGATCATAGGTGAAGACCCGGGTGAGGTTATCAGCTATCTGAAGAAGTTTGAGGTAGATGTGAATCCTGGGCATATGGAGATTTCTGAAGATACATTTGTTTATTGTATGCAGCACGCAACAGAGATGCGGAACAATAGGTATACATATTTGCATGAAGCAGATTTGAATACTGAGAAACTTAAAAGAATTTACCATGAATTAGTGGAAGAATTATAACAAGGGAGGCACACAATGGATTTCTATGTAAGTAATAACAAGGCATTAATCTTAGCGGCAGGTCTTGGAACTCGGCTTGCTCCAATCACAAACGATAGGCCAAAGTCTCTGGTTCCTGTGAATGGTAAACCAATATTGCTTAAGCAGATTGAGAATCTGAAGGTTAACGGGATTGTGGATATCACAATCGTTTCAGGCTACAAAGCTGATGCCTTGGAAGCTGCTGTCCACGAGAAGTATCCGGAAATCAAGATTGTTGAGTCTGTGGATTATGCAACTACTAACAATATGTACTCTGCATTTCTTGGAATCAAGGCAATGTTCCCCGATGGAAATATCAGACCATTTTACATGATGAATGCGGATGTGTTCTATGATGCATCCGTTATTACAGCTCTTGAGAAGTCATCATCTTCAAATCTTGTCGTTGTGGATATGGGACGGTACATTGAAGAGTCCATGAAGGTAATTGAGATGGATGGTCGGTTAGTGGCAATCTCTAAACAGATCAAGTCGGAAGAAGCCCTTGGATGCTCTATTGATGTATATAAGTTTGGTGCTGAGGGTGGTGCAGCGTTCTACAAGAGATGCTGTGAATATATCGAGGAAAAGAAAGAGCTGAAGTTGTGGTCGGAAGTTGCACTTAACGATGCTTTTGCTGATGTAATCTTCCAAGCGTGTCCTTTGAATGGTCGCTGGTTGGAGATTGACAACCACGAAGACCTTGCGGCAGCAGAGGCTCTTTTTGCGGAGGCATGATGGACGATATCTTTGGAGTTAATGCTGATGAACTGAAAAATAAGAAATTATGGCTCTTTGACATGGACGGAACCATCTATGAAGAAGAGACTCTATTTGATGGCGCGCTTGATCTCCTTTCGGCAATAGAAAACCAAGGCGGAAAGTATGTGTTCATCACAAACAATTCGTCCAAGTCGGTTATTGATTATGTGAAGAAGGTCAACAGGCTTGGCATTAAGGCAGACCAGGAGAATTTCTTTACATCAGCGCAAGCGACGGTGCTGTGGCTTAAGAAGAATAAGCCTGGGGCAAGGGTATATTGCCAGGGAACAAAAAGCCTCGTGGAAGAATTGCGTGTATCAGGTATCAACGTGACTGAAGAAGTCGGATCGGTTGATGTTGTTCTCGTTGGCTTTGATACGGAATTAACCACAGCTAAGGTTAGGAATACCTGCGAAATTCTAAGCACTCAAGATGTGACTTACATAGCGACTAACCCTGACTGGGGCTGCCCTGTTGCTTTCGGCTTTATCCCTGATTGTGGCTCTATTTGTCAGATGATTAAAAATGCCACGGGGAAATGGCCGGTATTCATTGGAAAACCCGAACCAACGATGGTTGATATCGTTAGAGAGAAATATGGATATAGTGCTGATCAAACAGTAGTTGTTGGTGATAGGCTCTATACAGATATAGCAACTGGACTAAATGCTGGTGCAACTGCAATATGTGTGCTGACTGGAGAAGCTACCGTTGAGGAGATTATTGGCGGTGATATTAAACCGACATATACGTTTGGCAGCGTAAAGAATGTTTTAAGTGCTGTATTACATTAGTAGCATTTAGGAAGGCAGAAGATGAATATAAATAAAGCAATTAAAAAATACAAATCACTGCCTGTTCAGGTGAGAGCATCATTTTGGGTATTGATTTGCTCCTTTTTGCAAAGGGGCATCTCTATGATTACAACTCCGATTTTTACAAGACTTCTCACCACTGCTGAATACGGACAATTTAACGTTTTCAACTCATGGTACGGCATTGCAACAATTGTTATATCATTATATTTAAGCGGAGGTGTTCATCAACAGGGACTCGTTAAGTTCGATAAGGATAGAGCGGTATTCTCGTCTTCGTTGCAAGGATTGACAACATCATTAGTTCTTACATGGACCATCATCTATCTTTTATTTCGAGATTTTTGGAACAATCTTCTTTCTTTATCAACGGTTCAGATGCTGGCAATGCTGCTGATGATTCAAACAACAGCAGTGTTTCATTTTTGGACAAATGAGCAACGTGTCGAATATAAATATAGAGCATTAGTTGGTGTCACCTTTGCAGTCTCATTAGCAAAACCTCTTGTTGGCATTTCTCTTGTAACGCATGCGAAAGATAAGGTTACGGCAAGAATATTAGGACTTGCTTTGGTTGAACTAATCGGTTATACAGGATTGTATATAGTCCAGATGAGGCGGGGGAAAAAGTTCTTCTCTGCTCAATTTTGGAAATATGCCATAATATTCAATTTGCCGTTGGTTCCACATTATTTGTCTCAAACTGTGCTGAACAACGCAGACCGAATTATGATACAGAACCTTGTCGGGGATAGTAAGGCTGGAATCTATAGCTTGGCATATTCTGTGTCATCAATTATGGTGTTGTTCAATAGTGCATTATCTCAAACTATAGGCCCTTGGCTTTATCAGAAGATAAAAGACCACAAAACAAAGGATATGGCTCCTGTGGGCTATTCAACTCTTATCTTAATTGCATCTGTTAATCTATTGCTTATGGTTCTCGGACCAGAGGTTGTGGCGATATTTGCCCCTAAGTCCTATTACGATGCAATTTGGGTTATTCCACCTGTTGCAATGGGCGCCTTGTTTTTGTACAGTTATGATTTGTTCGCCAAATTCGCGTTCTATTATGAAAAGACTGTTTTTGTGATGGTAATTAGTGTTATTGGTGCGGGTCTTAACATTATTCTGAATTATATATTTATCAACCTATGTGGATATGTTGCAGCAGGATATACTACATTGGTTTGTTATATTGTTTACGCTGTTGGTCATTATATGTATATGATTCATATATGCAAAAAATACAATGACGGGATTACTCCTTACGACACAAAGAAACTGTTAATTATTGCGGTTGTGTTTATGGGGATAGGTTTTGCGATGTTAGCCGCATATTCGCATCCTATTATAAGATATAGTATTGTTGGCGTTATTTTTATACTTTGCATCATATTTAGAAAACGCATTGTTTCGACCCTTAAAGGCATATTGAACTTAAGAAAGAAGAGGGCATAGCTTAGATATGTATCCCCACAACCATTAATCAACAATGCCCATAGTTCCAGTGAGCCGAGGAAGAACATGCGCAATGACGAAGAAAGATTCCTTACAATCAGATAGAGAGCAGTTTGATATGATGAAGAACACACGGACATAAATGAATCACGTTAGCACGGAATCGGTATGTTGCCGAGCAAGAAGATCATTGTGGTCGCTTTGATTGGGATTACCGGCACTATAAGAAATACTGGGTGCGCCCAGCTAAGGGTACAGTGTTTGGTGGGTGGAAATCCCACTCGGTAAGGTGTAGCCGCACCGCCGATAGCAACCTTGGGCTTGCTGTGGCGACACAGAGGGTCAAGCGTAGGAAGTCAGGCAGTAGGGTCACAAGGCGTTTCAGCCCCGAAATTCTTGGTCAAACTGGTGTGCAGATGTGGTCCAAGACACAGAAGGCAATATGCATATGAACGACAGAAGGCCAGGACATATGCAACACCACGGGGTCAGAGGTCAGCCATGCTGTACAATGGCACTGTATCAACTGGGGAGAACCCGTAGTTTCCTCAGCATAAATGCGATGCGGAGGTATGTCAATCAACGAAAGGAGAAGGACAAAAGAACTATGGGTAGTCGGACGGGCGAATAGTACCGATGAAGTCGGGCAATGCCGATGGAGGGAAGTCGAGAAAGAGCTGTTCCTCGCAATATAGTTATGAGGACAAACTTGTGCAGGATGCACTAAGGCGCATTCTCGAAGCA
>ERZ842401.7660-NODE-7660-length-10970-cov-3.930738_pt1 | contig 10970 bp, 7 predicted proteins | sample MGYA00521270_ERZ842401 | MGnify/ENA primary metagenome ERZ842401 (study PRJEB31892, sample SAMEA3878208) | bioreactor metagenome | biome: Moose rumen | place: Sweden | collected 2011-10 | study: EMG produced TPA metagenomics assembly of the PRJEB12797 data set... | reverse complement strand
GCACTTAACAGCGATGAACCTTGGGTAACAGGCGTTGACGTTGGAAACTATCCAAATCCACGCACATTCTTATTTGGTGTTAACATTAAATTCTAAAAATTAACTGAAAATGAAGAAGTTTAATATATTTTTATCAACATTAGCTGTTGCTGGAACGTTGACATCATGCGATCTCGATTCGGTAAGCATGACGGAGCAGAACGACACCAACTTTCCATTAGACGCTACGGATGCTGCTTCTGTATTGGCTGCCATCTATCAGAACAACAACAATATCAATGCTAGCCCTCAAAATTCATTTTTATATGCAGCAATGTTAGCAAGCGATGATCAGTTTGGCGGTGGTGGAAATAATGACTACCAGATGCAATCATTTGATGTCTTGGGTAATGTTGGAACTGATGCCACAAGAAGTTTCTATTCTGCAAGATACGAGGGTATAAGCCGTGCTAATTCATTTATCAATATGGTAGATGGTTTAAGTATGGAAGATGAAGATAAAAACCAAGCCAAGGGTGAGGCTCTTTTCTTAAGGGCTTTCTATTATTACGAATTGGCTTCTATGTATGGTATTATTCCTTTAGTTACAAATCCTCCTGAGTATAAAATTCCTGAAACTCATGCTGAGATTTGGGGACAGATTCTTTTAGATTTGTACACTGCTACTCAAATTATGCCCGACAAACGCCACACTGACGGACATGTTGACAAATATTGCGCAGAAGCAATGCTTGGTCGTGCTTGGTTGTTCTATACAGGTTTCTTCTGTAATGGCGAATCCATCGCAGATTTAACTTCAACAACCTATAACCCACTACAATCGGTAACTCTTGCAGATGGTACTACTTTAACCAAAAGTCAAGTCGTTGATGCAATAGACGATTGTGTTAATAATTCTGGTTATGATCTTGAAGATGATTTCCGTGAACTTTGGGCTTATACCAATCGTTGTACTTTGCAAGACATACCAGAAGGTTATATGGGTATAACTGCTGATGATAAGGCTAATTTGAAATGGGCAGAAGACGACAATGCTGTTGGCAAAGAGTCTATGTTTGCTATTAAGTTTAATAAACTTGCTGCTTGGTCAACTACAATCGGATATGGTAATGGTTTTGCACTACATTTTGGTGTTCGTGATGCTGATAACTCCACTGGTACAGCATTCCCATTTGGACAAGGTTGGGGTGCTGGTCCTGTTGCTACCAATTTGGTTACCGACTGGCAAGCTCAAGAACCTGATGACAAACGTTTTGCTTATAGCGTTATTGCTACCTCTAATTTTACAAAACGTTCTACTGATTATACACAAGAAACTGATTTTCAGGCCACTAAAATTTCGTCTGTTATTGCAAAAAAAGATGACGGCTCTTTCGCAGACCAGTTTGAGGCTATCATGTATGGCACGGATGGTTATATTAACGATAACCTTATGCAAACTGGTGCTATGCACGATTTGATTCTTATTCGTTTTGCTGATGTACTTCTTATGCAATCGGAATTGAAAGAAGATGCAACTGGTATGAACAGGGTACGTGAACGCGCAGGTTTGTCGAGTGTCGGATATTCGCTTGAGGCTCTCCAAAACGAACGTCGTTGGGAATTGGCATTTGAAGGTATTCGTTGGAATGATATTCGTCGTTGGCATATTGCCGCTGATGCACTTGATAAACAACAGAATGTAAAAATCTATGTTGCTCAGAAAGAGCGTCAGAACTCGCCACAATTGGGTGGATATAAGGTTCGCTATAATGCAACAGCAGGTTTTTTCAAGATTCCTGAAACAGAAATCAACCTCAACAATGGTGATTTAAAACAAAACGAAGGTTGGGGTACTGATGCACAATTTAGTGCTTTTAATTAATCTTAAACTTGTTAAAAAATGAAAATAAAATATTATTTAAGTATTCCGCTTCTCGGTTTGTTTGCGGCTTGCGACCCTGCCATTGACGAGGTTGACTCTAAGTCGTTTTATACAGAGAACGAATTGGCAAGCAGTGTTTTGATTAGTCAGCCTTATGCTGAATATCCCGACATTTTGAGCTTTACAACAAGTCCTGCAAAGTCTGTTCAAATTTTGGACGAAACGGGTGCTGTTATAGCGTCAGGTACTGCGTGCGACTCGTTTAAACTTGCTCCGGGTGTGTCTGGTAACCTTTTGATTAGGGCTTTGTCGCAAACTGGTAAAATAATTGAAACAACAAAAACTATTACAGTTAGTAAATATACCAATGTTCCCCAAAATTGGTATTATATAACAGGTAATACCGAAGGTGTCTTTACAGGAAGTGCCGAATGGGTTTGGGACGAAGAAAGCTGTGGTGCTTGTTGGGGTAACGGTGGTTATTTAGCTGGAAGTTCTACTCCTAACGGATATGCTGGAAAATGGTGGGGTGCAAAAATTGCCGAATTGCCTGGACAACTTAATCATGCGGTTGGTGGTGTTCTTACAGGAGAAGAATCCGCTGATGCAAAAATGGTATTTTCTGGTGGTTCGGTAACTAAATATGCTGGTGATGGCTCGGTTATTGCAACTGGTGCTTTTTCTATCAGTGATATTGCTGGAGATGGTAATAAAGTTGGTGAATTAAAAACTACCAATAATGTTGTTCTTTGGCCATACCAAATCAATGGCGGTGGTGTGTATGTAAATAGTTTTGAAGTAACATACATTGATGAAAACTATATGCAGTTGGTTTATGCTAAGTCTGGTACAGGAAGTTGGAGTGAATGTACATGGTGGGAGTTCAAGAAGAAAGGCGTCGGCGCGTATGTCGCACCTGCTAATCCTACTACTTACGAAAAATGGACTAATGATTCCTATTCAATCATAGATGCATCAAGTGAAGAAACTCTTGATGGTGGTAAAGAAACTGCTGTCGATGGCGACAAGTTGACATTCTCATACGTGTCTTTGAGCCAGGACTTCCTTTTCAAGGCGAAAACCGTGGAGGCAAGCGAAACGCTTATTGTTCCTGATGATGCACAATTCGTTGACATCACTCCAGCAAATGCCAAAATTTATGAAATAGTAGGAGAGGATACTACTGCTAAAACACAAACTGGTACTGATGCTTTTGATGCCTTGACATCAGGTAGGTATGATGTTTCTGTAACTTATGATAAGGAAACGAAAAAATACTCTGTATACTATAAAACTTATGATGTTTCGCAAGTTGTGCTTTCTATCGTTGACAGCAAGGGTGATACCGTAAGTGTTGGCGAAAAGTCCGTTTCAGGTAGCGTTACTACTTACACATTCAAGGATGTTACGTTTGCAGAAGATGCAAAAGAGTTCTACTTCTCCAATTTGAAGAAAGAGGCAGAATATAAAGAGGTATTCGATTTCAGTAATATTACCCTACTCAAAGGCGATGATAAAATATTTGAAGCTGGCTCGGTTGCAGACGAAATCAATTTGATAAAACTTGCCTCAACTGTCAAAGAACCTGTTACAATAGTATTGTCAATATATGAGCAAGCTAATGGAACTAAGGCAGTATATATGTCTGCTACTGGAACTGCAGAATAAAATGATTGTCTTCTCATAAATTTAATTAAACATAGTCTTTAACTCCCTTGTAAGATAAATACTTTTGCAAGGGAGTTTTTTTATTGATATGGTAAAGTATCTCTTTTGACTATATTTTTACTTTCAAAATCCCGCTATGACAGTTAGGTATTTTGTATTAAACATATTCTTCAAAAAATCTTTCTTTTTGTCGTTGTTTTTTGTAACTTTACAGAAATTTTTGAGATTAAATGAAACTAAAACTCATATCCACTACTTTGTTCGGATTTCTCGTATTCGCAACCCTATATTTCCTATATCCCGGGCTGATGAATTTTCACGAGCAGAACCAGTTGTTTCTTTTTACAAAAGATTTTTTTGTGGATAGGATAACCACTTGTGGCGGGTTGATGGATTATGTAAGCGAGTTTTTTGTGCAGTTTTTCTATATTCCAACGTATGGAGCATGGATTTATGCAACGGTTTTGTGTGCCATTCAATTATTGATGTTTTATAATTTTGCAAACAAGGATAAAAAACTATATTTTTTGTCTTTTTTGCCATCTGTAGCGTTGTTTCTATATGGTGGCAACGAAAATTTGCTTTTTTCATATCATGTTACTCTGATATTTGTTCTTCTGTATTTGAAATTTTCTAATAAAAAATTAGTACTTTCAACTATTCTCCTTCCGTTGTTTTATTGGTTTGTGGGTGCTATGTGTTTTGTTAATTTTTTGTATGTTGGGTATCATTTTATCAAAAGAAAAAAATATTTTATGCCTGTTATATTACCTTTAATATATTGTTTTTTAGCAATTTGTTTTACATATATAATGCCGCATCAATATCCGTTGAAACAAGTTTTGCTTGGAATTAATTATTATCGTATTCCAGGACATTATCATTTTATGATGTTTTTTATACCGTTGATTGCTGTTGGGTTGGTATTGGTGTCGAAAAAAATAATGATAAAAAAATATAATAAATTTGTATTGTATATTATACAATATACGGCAATATTTTCATTTTTTTTGGGAGTGTTTTTTTGTTACGACAGTCTAAAATTTCGTTTGATAAACTATGATTATTTGTTGCGCCATCGTTGTTACAACAACATAATTCATCAAAGCCAAAAGCAGCAGCCAGAAACCGATTTTGAACGCGTTTGTATCAATTTTTCGCTTGCTCAGAAAGGTTTACTTGCCGAGCGTATGTTCAACTATTCGCAAAACGGCTGTTCGGGATTGCTTTCTGATGCTGTGCTTGACAATATGTCGTGTCTGCCAGCTATGGAAGCATATTTTAATCTTGGAATGATAAATACAGCGTTGCAATTTGCCTTCGATAGTCAAGAGTCTATAATGAACAACAGAAAAAGTGGTCGTTTGCTTAAAAGGATGGCTGAATGTTTTATTGTCAACGGTGGGTATGAAACTGCAAAACATTACTTATTGATTCTTTCTCATAGTTTATATTACTCCGATTGGGCTAATAAATATTTGCAAATTATTGATAATAAAAGAGATATAGATATTGATGAAGAGTATCAAACTCTACGTAAATATCGCTACAACGAAGATTTTATTTTCTATTATCCCGAATTGGCAAAAATGCTTGGTAAACTTTATGTTGAAAACAAATCAAACTACTTGGCGCAGCAGTATTTATTTGCGGCTTTACTCTTAAACAAAGAATTACAGTCTTTTGTATCGTTTTATCAAGGTTTGCAACAACCAACTAACAATTTGCCTAAATCGTACCAACAAGCTTGGGCAATGATCTGGAGTGGCACTCACAATAATTTTTCTAATATGCCTGTTGAAATTTCCAACGATACAAAGCAGCAATTGATTGAAATTGCAAAAGCTTATATGTTAGACAATAACGCTGAAAGTTTACAACAAAAATTTGGCTATAATTTTTGGACATACTATTTTAAGGAGGTGCAAAAATGAGTAATTATACACGATACATATTAGTATTGCTTACATTTTTAGCTGCTTGTACCCAAATGCCCGAAAATGCACAAACAGTCAACCGTATTCCCGATATATTTCCTGATTATGTGGATGTTACGATACCTACAGAGATTGCGCCTTTAAATTTTTACGTTAACGACACATCGGAATGTGTATATGTGAAAATTATAGGGAAAAACGGCGAAGCAATTTCAATATCAGGCGATTATGCAGATTTCGATATTGATAATTGGCATAATTTTATAACCAAAAACAAGGGTAGCGCACTTTCTGTAAAAGTTTATACAAAATCAAACAACAAATGGCGAGAATATTTGCCTTTTAATGTTTATGTAAGTGATTGTAACTTAGATGAATACGGCGTTACATATCGAAAAATTGCACCTGGCTACCAAACATTTAGTTTGATTGGTGTTTATCAACGGAATTTGTCAAATTTTGACGAAAAACCGTTGCTTGAAAGTAGGGGAGTGGACGGTCAGTGTCTTAATTGCCATACGCCAAATCGTACAAATCCTGATCAATTTTATGTTCACATTCGTGGTAAACACGGCGCGACAGTAATTCGATCTAATGGTAAGACGATGATTTACAGTCCGAAAGGTGAGAATCGTAATGCCAACTTAACATACGGTAGTTGGCACAAAGATGGTAGGTATTGCGCATTTTCTGAAACAAAAATTTATCAATGTTTTCACACTGGCAAAGATAAATTGGTGGAACCATACGACGAAATATCTGATATTGTAGTTTTAGATATTGTTGATAATAAGATAATTACATCGCCATTATTGCAAACCGATTACATTGAAACAACGCCATTTTTCTCTGCCGATGGTACGAAGATTTATTTTTGCACATCATACAATTATCCCGTGCCAGCGGAGTATAACAAACGCAAATATAGTCTTTGCAGCATTGATTTTGATGTGGTAACGGAGACGTTGTCCAGTAAGGTTGATACCATAATCGACTCTAAAAAGTGGGATAAAAGTATTGCTTTACCACGCCCATCATACGATGGCAAATGGATAGTTTTTTGCGTTTCGGATTTCGGTACAAACCCTGTTAACAGAGCTGAATCCGATTTATACATTATGGACATGAAGAATAATAGTGTTAGAAAAATAGATGAGATAAATTCAACAGACACAGATGGTTATCATAATTGGAGCGCAAATAGTAGGTGGATGCTTTTTACTTCTAAACGGTTGGACGGTCTTTATGCCAACTTGTATTTTACGCAGGTTGACGATAGCGGACATTTTTCAAAACCGTTTTTGATGCCGCAGAAAAACCCAAGAAAGGCTTATTGCGAGTCGCTACACTCGTACAATGCGCCTGATTTTACATCAAAAAACATTGATATAAATTATAGAAACATTTACAACGGCTTGATGTCGGAGGAAAGAATAAAGATTAGTGTGAAAAAATGAAAAAGATATTGGCAATATTACTCGGATTAATTATAGTTGTGGGTTGCGATAATGGACGTAAATCCTTGATTTTAGGCACAGTAAACAATAGCGACCTTAACGGCAAGTGGATTTTTCTTGTACCAGTTTTTTATGAGGATAGCCTTGGTGTGGATTCGGTTGTAATAGAGAATAACAAATTTTATTTTGAACGCAATGAGGAGTTTTTGGCTGATATTAGGGTAGATTATCATTATCGTCAAAATACAGAAAATCTGCTTGTTGTAACCGAACCCGGTACAATCAATGTAAAGATTGATACCGTTAGTTGTGGATGCGGCACACCACAGAACGATTCTTTGCAGGTTTGGAAGGATTTGATAATCAAGCTTAAAGCTGAGCTTAACAAAACCCGCAGTGATTTAAATTATTTTGTCCGTGTTGGTGACACCGCAAACGCTTTGATTGTAAAAAGGCACATGGAAGTTGTTAACGAAAAGTTTCAAAATCGCACAAAAAACATGGCGGAAAACTTTGGGTCGGGAACATTGTACGAGTTTCTAATGCAAAGAGTAACTAAACAAAATCAAAAATGAACAAATATTACAAACATATACTATCTGCAATATTTTTTGTAATGGTTTTCTTATTTTGGAGAGTTGGATATGCGTGTGCGTTCTCCTATCATGAACAATTTCAAATGTTTATGGTTACAAAAAGTTATTTTTTAGAACGGATTATTTTGCCAGGCGGAATGGCAGATTATCTTGGCGAATTTTTTGTGCAATTTTATTATTTCCCACTGTTTGGAACATTGATTGTTTCGATATTTTTGACTGCAATTCAGATACTTACATGGAAGTTGTTGAAAATTTTTTCCGCAGTGGATTATGCGTATATTTTTAGTTTTTTACCATCAATTTTTTTGTGGCGATATATGGGCAACGAAAGTGTCCTGCTATCGTTTGTAGTGGCAATTGTGGCAGCGTTGGTGTTTGACTTGGGATATGTGGCAATAAAAAACAATGTTGCAAGGATTATTTGCGGCACGTTGGGTGTAACGGCGTTTTATTGGCTATTTGGCGCAATGGCGTTTTCGGTGGTGTTGTTTATTGTAATTTACAATTATAAATTAAAAATAAATGTAATAATTTCTGTATCAGCGATTTTGGTTACAATAACAACGGCGTTAGTTTTTTATAGGTTTTCGAGTTATCCGTTGTTTAGGTTCTTTTTAGGTATCAATTATTTCAGATTTCCAACCCAAATTCCAATTATGCAGGTTTTCGTTATGATTGCAGTTGCTTCTATGCCATTGTTGGGATTAATGGAAAAAAAATTGAACAAAAAAATTGCATTAGGACTTGGAATTTTTGTAGTTGGTTTTGGAGTTGTTTATATACCAACTGGTTTTAAATCACTTAATTACGAAGTAATGCAATATGATTATTTAGTAAGAATTGGAAATTGGGATAAAATAATTGAAATTTCAGACAAGCAAAATCCTCGTACACCGCAAAGTGTGGCTTGTCTTAATCTTGCACTTGCCGAAAAAGGGCAACTTGGCGAGCGGATGTTCAATTATTTTCAAAATGGACACGAGGGCTTAGTGCCGAGTTTTGTTCGCGATTTTTTCTTACCGCTTTCAACTGCAGAAATTTATTTGCGACTCGGAATGGTGAACTCCTCAATGCGCAATCTTTTTGAGGCGCAGGAGGCGATTCCCAATTATCGCAAAAGTGTACGAATTACTAAACGTCTTGCCGAACTAAATATCATAAACGAGGATTATGAAGTTGCTAAAAAATATTTAAAAATGCTTTCTAAAACACTGTTTTATAAGGATTTTGCAAATAATACTTTGGCTAATATTGATAAGTTTAAAGATAGTAAATTTTGGGCATCGGTAAGCAAAAACCGCTATCAGAAAGATTTTCTTTTTAGCGAGGCCGAACCCGACCAAATGTATGGACTTTTGCTTGTGCAAAACGGTAAAAACCGAATGGCATTCGATTACTTGATGGCTGATGTTTTGTTGGAAAAAGATTTGCAAAAATTTATAAATTATTATCAGTTTTATAAAGATGCAGGGTATAAAATTTTGCCTAAAAATTTTCAAGAAGCGTTGATATTTGCATATTACAAAACACATGGCAGTCTTAGTGGAATACCACCAATTGTTACAACTAATGTTGTAAATGATTTTCAGCAGTTTATACAAGCATATTCGCGCAATATTCAGGCTGTAAATGCCGATAATACATATTACAAATATTTGTTGAATTTAAAATGATTGTTGCCATGAAATCTACATATATTTTTTTATTACTTTTGCTATTTATAATCTCGTGTAGCGAAACACCCAAAAATGTTTATAATATCAACGAATTTCCTCCTATTTATCCAGATTATATCGAAGTAACAATACCATCGGAAATTGCACCGATGAATTTTAATGTTAAAGATGCAGATAAAATTGATATTGAGGTAAAAGGCAGTAAATCTGGAAATTTGCACATTAATGACAGTTATGCAAAATTTCCAATTGACGGTTGGCACAAATTGCTTTCAGATAATAAGGGTGGCAGCATTACCTTTGAAGTAAAGGCAAAAATTGACGGCAAATGGTATGGTTACAAAAATTTTGAAATGTTTGTAAGTAATTATGAATTAAATGATTGGGGCGTTACTTACCGAAGAATTTCTCCTGGTTATGAGGTTTATGGTAAAATGGGACTTTATCAACGCGAATTATCTACTTTTAACGAATATTCCATAATTGAAAACACTTTGATTCCAGGTAATTGTGTTAATTGTCATACACCAAATGCTTGTAATCCTGATGATTATGTATTTCATGTGCGCGGTGGTAACGGTGCTACGGTAATCCATCACGATGGCAAGATAGAAATTCTACAATCGAAAAGCGTTACCACGGGCGGCTCTATGGTTTATCCGTGTTGGCATCCTTCGGGAAAATATTGTGCATTCTCTACCAACGATACACATCAATCGTTTCATGTTGTAAAAGAGGAACTTATAGAGGTTTTTGATTTGAAATCTGATGTTTTTATCTATTGCACAGAAACCAACAAATTAATTTTGGATTCGGCGTTGATGACTAACGAAAATTTTGAAACTTACCCAGCGTTTTCACCAGATGGTAAGACTCTATATTTTTGTACATCAAAGGCTTACAATATTCCTGAAAACTACAAAAAAATCCAATATAATTTGTGCAAAATTGGTTTTGAGGATGGCAAATTGTTGGGTAAGATTGATACCGTTTTTGATGCTGTTTCGATTAACAAAAATTGTACATTTGCTAAACCCTCGTATGACGGCAAATACATCATGTTTACATTGTCGGATTATGGTTGTTTCCCTATTTGGCATCACGAGTCGGATTTGTGGCTGTTGGATTTATCAACTGGTAAGGCGCGTTCGCTCGACGAAATCAATAGCATGGATACGGAATCATCACACAATTGGAGTTCTGGTTCTCATTGGTTTGCGTTTGTGTCGCGACGAGAAAATGGATTGTATTCTCAATTATTTTTGTCATGTATCGACGATAATGGAAAAGCTTCCAAACCTTTTCTTCTGCCGCAAGAAAATCCATTGGAATACTATTCAAACACAACGTACTCGTTCAACGTACCCGATTTTACAGCAAAGAAAGTGGACATCAACTACCATGAATTGGCAGGCAGACTAATGAAAAAGGAACGAGTGGTTACAAAGTAAAGGTAAATGCTTTTTACATCAAAAATCCATATTCATAAACCTTTGGCTTTATTTCCTCACCCAACAATTGCAAAGATTCTTTCATCTTTTCCATCAATTCGGTGTAAACCTTGTCGTTGGAATTTGCGTTCATTTTGCCTTTGTTGTTGCGCCCTTGAAAATATTCCCTAATGTCGTAAAAAGAAGCGTTTGCGTTTGCATCTTTCATCGTGAAATAATACTTCCAAATCTCTCGACCAGCGGATAATACGGATTTTGACCTCACCCCAAACCCCTCTCCTAAAAGGCGAGGGACTTTATTTTCAGCAGTTTGATTGC
>ERZ842401.7659-NODE-7659-length-10972-cov-4.363470_pt1 | contig 10972 bp, 2 predicted proteins | sample MGYA00521270_ERZ842401 | MGnify/ENA primary metagenome ERZ842401 (study PRJEB31892, sample SAMEA3878208) | bioreactor metagenome | biome: Moose rumen | place: Sweden | collected 2011-10 | study: EMG produced TPA metagenomics assembly of the PRJEB12797 data set... | reverse complement strand
AATCGCTATGATTTCCTCAATCTGAAAGATAACGTCACCTTCAGTTGGACCTTTACCGAAGACCGTGACACGATTGCCCGTGGCGCCTTCTCCCCCGATTGCGCCCCTCATGCCTCCGTCCCGTATACATTGGTATTGCCAACGTATCCTGATGCCTCCCGGATTAGTCTGCTCTGTCTTGAGATGACCGATGCTCAGGGCCATACCTTCCTTCGTCAGTCCATCCCCGTGAATCCTGTTGACATCACACCGCGGCTACTGGCAGGTCTGACGGAAAAGACCGCTGACCCAATGACGTTGGTGCAGGACGGCATTCTCGTACGTGCAGGCCGTAAGGCTACACTGGCTGAGACGTTGAAGGTGGGCGACAAACGGCTGGAGAGATATCTGTTGCACCTTTCGCCTGATGGAACCCAGGCAGGCCCTATTGCTGCCAACATACAGACAACGGCAGAGGGGAATGCCATCCACTTCACCTTCTCATTGACTCCCGATACCACAGACACCTTCCTCTCTGAGCTTGGCATCGGCTTCCTGCTCGACCAGAAGATAGACCGTGTGCAGTGGATAGGCAATGGCTATCTGCCCACCTATCCTGGCCGCTACCGGGCCGGTCGCTATGGTTTCTGGGCCTTGCGGCAGGGGGACCTCTATTTCGAGGGCAATCGTCGTGGCGTGGATGCGGCCCTGCTGACAGATCAGGATGGCGGCGGCCTGTTGCTCTTCTGCCGCAATGGCAATGTCAGCTTTGAACAGACCGACCGTGGCATCGTGCTGACGTATAATGCCGCTGTCTCAGGCCAAGGCCCGAAGTTCCGTCGCACGGCTTTCCCCGTCGTAGCGAAGGAAGTGGGTACGGTGACAGGCGATTTCTGGCTCTATCGTGTCGATTCCAATGCAGTCCCACAGCTCATTCACGACCTTTTCGATCATCCGCGTACAATCCCGGCACCTTTTCATCCCTTCGTGACACAATATGACACCTATTTGATGCGTTATAATGATATAATAGAATGATAACAAACTACGTTGCAAGATGAAGAAACTACTAAAAACTATCCTGACTGTGATGCTCCTGTCCGTCGTGTGTCTGTCGACTGAAGCGGTGGAGCGTAAGAAACTGAACTTCAATAGTGAATGGCGGCTTCAGGTGGGCGACTTCCCCGATGCTGTCAAGGCCGATTTCGATGCCAGCTGTTGGCGGCAGGTGACGTTGCCGTACGCTTTCAATGGCGATGAGGCCTTTCGTAAGGATATCGTCGACCTGACTGATACTATCGTGTGGTATAGGAAGACGTTCGAAGTGAAAAGCGGAGAAGTGAAGAGTGAAAAATTCTTCGTTGAGTTCGAGGGTGTGCGTCAGGGAGCCGACTTCTATCTGAATGGTCACCATCTGGGCTTTAGTGAGAATGGTGTGATGGCGTGTGGCTTCGACTTGACTCCTTACATAATAGAAGGTGAGAATGTGTTGGCCGTGCGCTGCGACAACAGCTGGACGTATCGCTCTCGTGAGTACGACAGCCGCTATCAGTGGAATGACCGAAACTTCAATGCCAACTATGGCGGTATTCCTAAGAATGTATGGCTTCATGTGACGGATAAGCTCTACCAGACCCTGCCGCTCTACAGCAACCTCGGTACGACTGGCACCTATATCTATGCCACCGACTTCGACATTGCCAACCATAAGGCCGTGATCCATGCTGAGTCGCAGGTCAGGAATGAAGACACCAAGGAACGTTCGTTTACCTTCTTTGCCAAGGTGCTTAATGCCGATGGCAAGGAGGTGGCCCATTTCAATGGCGAGCGCATCACGATGCAGCCTGGGGAGACGCGGACAGTCAGTATTCAGCAACCTGTGGAGGGCTTGCACTTCTGGTCGTGGGGCTATGGCTATCTCTACACCGTCAAGACATACCTCTCTTCTGGCTCAGTGTGTTATGACAATGTCATAACACGTACTGGTTTCCGTAAGACCCGCTTCGGCGAGGGAAAAGTCTGGCTCAACGACCGCTGCCTGATGATGCACGGCTATGCCCAGCGCACCTCCAATGAGTGGCCTGGCGTGGGCCTGAGCGTACCGGCCTGGCTCAGCGACTACAGCAACGGGCTGATGGTTGAGTCGGGCGGCAACCTCGTTCGCTGGATGCACGTTACGCCCTGGAAGCAGGATATTGAGTCGTGCGACCGTGTCGGTCTGATTCAGGCGATGCCCGCCGGCGATGCCGAGAAGGACGTGGAGGGTCCCCGCTGGCAGCAGCGCACGGCCCTGATGCGCGATGCCATCATCTATAATCGCAACAATCCTTCTATCCTTTTCTATGAGAGCGGTAATGAGAGTATCAGTCGTGAGCACATGCTGGAGATGAAGGCCATCCGCGACCAGTATGACCCCTATGGCGGAAGAGCCATTGGCAGTCGTGAGATGCTCGACATTGACGAGGCGGAGTACGGTGGTGAGATGCTCTATATCAACAAGTCGAAGAAGCACCCGATGTGGGCGATGGAGTATTGCCGTGACGAAGGCCTCCGCAAATATTGGGACGCCTGGAGCTATCCTTACCATAAGGAGGGCGACGGTCCGCTCTATCGTGGCAATCCTGCCCGCGACTATAACCACAATATGGATCAGTTCGCCGTGGAGATGGTGCGTCGCTGGTACGACTACTGGCTGGAGCGCCCGGGTACTGGCACCCGTGTGTCGTCGGGTGGCGTGAAGATTGTCTTCTCCGATACCAACACCCATCACCGTGGCGAGTCCAATTTCCGTATGAGTGGCGTCACCGATGCCATGCGTATCCCCAAGGATGCATTCTTCACCCATCAGGTGATGTGGAGCGGCTGGGTAGACGATGAGGTGCCCCGTACCTATATCATCGGTCACTGGAACTATGAGCCGAACACGGTGAAGCCAGTCTACGTGGTGTCTACTGCCGACGAGGTGGAACTCTTCCTGAATGGCCGCTCCCTCGGCAAGGGTAAGCAGAACTATCGCTATCTCTTTACCTTCGAGGACGTGACTTATGAGCTGGGCACTTTGGAGGCTGTCGCCTCTGACGGTTCACGTTATAAGATTGAGACGGTCGGCGAACCCTATCAGTTGAAACTCACGGCCATCGAGAATCCGGAGGGTATGAAGGCTGATGGTGCCGATATGGCCCTCTTCCAAGTGGAGGTCCTTGATAAGCAGGGGCGTCGCTGTCCGTTGGACGACCGTCTGATTCACTTTGAACTTTGGGGTGAGGGCCAGTGGATTGGTGGCATCGGTACCCGTGACAACAAGGCCATGCAGCGTCCTGATACCAATCGAAAGGAAGGCTTGCTGGATGCGGCCAATACGAAGAACGTCTCCGACAACTATGTCGGCGCCTACAATATCCCTGTGGAGTGCGGTGTTGCCCGCGTCCTTGTCCGTAGTACGGTGAATGCCGGCGAAATCCATCTCTCGGCTTGTGCCGATGGGTTGAAGGCTGCGTACGCGGAAGTGAAGAGCGAGGCTGTGAAAATAGAAGACTATCTGCCGCAGCTGACGCTGAATGGTAGGCTCGATAGAGGGGAGACGCCGCTCACACCTTCCTATACCCAGCAGAAACAAGGTGTCAAGATTGTTGCCGCCAAGTCCGGTTATGACGCGGAGCATGCTGCTAATAGCTACGATGATAACGAGCTCTCTGAGTGGAAGAATGACGGCCGCCTCTCTACGGGCTGGATTACCTATCAGTTGGAGCGAAAGGCTGCCATCAGCGACATCTGCCTGAAACTGACAGGCTGGCGACTCCGTAGTTATCCGCTTGAGATCTATGCTGGTAAGACGCTTATCTGGAGCGGAGAGACTGACCGTAGCCTCGGCTATGTCCATTTGAAGCCGACAAAGCAGGTGAAGACCAAGGAAATCAAGATTCGTCTGAAAGGCGCTGGTAAGGATAAGGATGCCTTCGGCGGTATCGTTGAAGTGGCAGAACCAGCCGCAGGTGAACTCGATCTCTTTAAGGCGAAGAATGGTGGGGATACCAAGAGTGAGCTGCGCATCGTGGAGATCGAGTTCTTGGAGGAAAATTAAAAGTGAATAATTAAAAGTGAAAAATTAAAAATGTTCAAACTTCCAATAATTTCACTTTTCTGTCTCGCCACGTTGCAGGCTTGGGCCGTTGAGTCGGGGCTGAGTCAGAAACAGTTCGCCAAGTATTGGCGGGTGGAGTCGGAATCGCCCGACTATCGTGTGTCCTTCCGTGGCGATACTTGTGAGATTCTGTCACCGAAGGGACTGACCCTTTGGCGTAAAGAGAAGATGAAGGCAGGGATGACGGTCGAGTACGATGCCTGTGTGGTGGATGAAGGGCGCGACGGTGACCGCCTGAGTGACATGAACTGCTTTTGGTTGGCCAGTGATCCGAAGGCTAAGGACTTGTGGGCGAGGGCCGACTGGCGCAGTGGAATCTTCCTGCGCTGCTATACCTTGCAGATGTACTATCTCGGCTATGGCGGCAACCATAATTCGACGACCCGTTTCCGTCGGTATGACGGGGATGAAGCCGGCGTGGAGGATGCTGCCAAGCGGCCAGGTATCCTGAAAGAATATACCGATGCCGCACATCTGTTGAAGGCTAACCACTGGTATCACTGGAAGATAGAAAGCAAGCAAGGGCATACCCGTATCTTCGTGGATGGTGAGTGTATTGTGGACTATCTGGACCCTCAGCCATTGCAGGAGGGGTGGTTTGGCTTCCGTACCACGCTGTCGAGGATCCGCATTACAGGTTTTAAGGCGTACGAAACGTCAGTGCTGTCGTATCGAACCTCAGGTGTACCGCTGCATTGGGTTGATCAAGGGGACGGTTCTCCTGATCAGTCGCAATGCGAACGAGATCAGGAGAACCGTCTCCTTGATCAACCGGTAAGTTTCGGCGTACCGTTTGCTCAAGGTGAGTTGAAGGATGTGTCGCAGCTGACCTTGTCTGGCGATATCCCGACGGATGCCTGGGTGAATGCCAGTTGGCCGGATGGTTCTGTGAAGTGGGCTGGGCTGGCGGCCGTTGTCCCGGCTGGAGCCAATGACCTGACGGTTGTTCAAAGGTCGAAGAAACAGAAACAGGCAGGTGGCTTGCACATCGACGACAGTCAGGGGAAGTTGGTTGTCAATACCGGTCGTCTGACGGCTTATCTCCCTAAGAGTGGTACTTGTATGATTGACAGTCTTTGTCTGGATGGCAAAAGGGTGGGGGGACAGGCCCTGCTCGTGGCTTCGACGGCTGATGGCGACTATGTGTCCCAGTTGCAGCGGGTCAGTGTGGAGCGTGCCGGACAGGTGCGTGCCGTGGTCAAGCTGGAGGGCGTGCATAAGCATGGTAGTCGCGAGTGGTTGCCGTTCACGGTGCGTCTCTATTTTTATGCCGGCAGTGAGAAGGTGCAACTCGCACATACCTTTATTTATAATGGCGACGAGCATCAGGATATGATAACGTCTCTTGGCTTACGCTTCAAGGTGCCGATGCGTGAGGAAGTCTACAATCGTCATATCGCCTTTGCTACTGATGAGACTGACGGTCAGATTGGGGTCTGGGCAGAGCCTGTACAGCCGCTCGACGGCCGTCGTGACTTGCGGATAGGAGAGCGAGGCAATCGCAGGAACCTCCAGGCCGAACAGATGGCCGGTGAACGTATCCCTGCCTATGAGACATTTAATGAACAGAACCGTCATCTACTCGACCACTGGGCGAAGTGGGATGGCTATCGTCTCTCCCAGTTGACGGATAATTCCTTCTCTATCCGCAAACGCGCTACCGATGTGAGTCCCTGGATTGGTACTTTCACCGGTGTCCGTGCCCCTGGCTATGCCTTTGTGGGTGATGTCAGCGGTGGCCTTGGTGTCGGGCTGAAGGACTTCTGGCAGTCTTATCCTTCCACGATTCAGGTTGATAAGGCCCGAAGCGAAGAGGCTGAACTGACGATGTGGCTCTGGAGTCCTGAAGCAGAGCCGATGAACCTCTGCCACTATGACACCATCGCCCATGACTTGATTGCCAGTTATGAAGATGTGCAGCAGGGGATGAGTTCCCCTTATGGAATCGCCCGAAGCAGCACGCTGTGGCTCCTGCCTTCCGATGGCTATCATGGTAAGGCCGATTTTGCTGCAACGGCAGCCCAAGCGACGGCAGGTTCCCACCTGTTGCCCACACCCGAATACCTTTATGAGAAGCGGGCTTTCGGTGTCTGGTCGTTGCCTGGTCAGCATAATCAGGTGGAGCAGCGCCTTGAGCAGTATATCTCGTTCTATCAGAAGGCTATCGAGCAGAACAAGTGGTATGGCTTCTGGAACTATGGTGACATCATGCACGCCTATGACCCTGAGCGTCATTCCTGGCGCTATGATGTGGGGGGCTTTGCCTGGGACAATACCGAACTGGCCACGCCGATGTGGCTCTGGTATAATTTCCTCCGTACCGGACGTGCTGACATCTGGCGGATGGCTGAGGCGATGACCCGTCATTGTAGTGAGGTGGACACCTATCATATCGGTCCCTTTGCCCCGTTGGGCAGTCGCCATAACGTGACTCACTGGGGTTGCGGTGCCAAGGAAGCACGTATCAGTCAGGCGGCTTTCAATCGTTTTTACTATTATTTGACAACCGACGAGCGTACTGGTGACCTGATGCGTGAACAGACCGATGCTGATACATTGCTCTATCATTTGGATCCTATGCGTCTGGCAGAGCCGATTAGTAAATATCCCTGCAGTGCACCGGCCCGCTTGCGCGTAGGCCCAGACTGGGTGGCCTATGCTGGTAATTGGATGACGGAATGGGAGCGATTCGGCGATAAGAAATATCATGACAAGATTGTGGCTGGTATGCAGTCGATAGCAGAACTGCCTGACGGCATCTTTACGGGTAACCTTGCCAAGGGCTATGACCCAGCTACAGGCCGTCTCAGTTATGACGGTGATCCGACGTTGCGCAAGACCAATCACTTGCTTTCCATCATGGGTGGCTTTGAGGTGATGAATGAACTTCTGCCTATGACGCAGGTCAAGGCGTTTGAAGCTACGTGGGCCGACTTTGCCCGTCGTTACAAGCAGATGGCCTTCGACATTCAGGGCAGTAGCTTCCCTGTGCGTCGCCTGGAGGCGTATGCAGCCTGGCTTGACCGTGATGCTGTCCGTGCCCAGAATACCTGGAAGGCTTTATGGGGACAGGCCGACAATGGCCTCTTCCTCTCCGACAAGTCTCACCGACTGATGCCCCCGGAGGTGCCGGCACCGCTTGATGAGATAGACGGCATCAGTACCAACAACGCCGCCTTGTGGAGTTTGGATGCCATTTATATGTTGGAGGTTTTACCGTAAATCATCAAATAAGGAGGGACGATTCCCTCCTTTTTGATATTTTAACTATAAAATTTGATTTAAATCACTAAAAATCCCCCGCTTTTTTTAATTTTTCCAAAAATTATTCGTATTTTTGCAACCGAAACTACTTTTATATTGCTCTTAGTGTGCATATATTATATAACTATTAATAACAAATGTATGAATAATTTGAAGTTTATCAAAGGTAAGGCCCTACCTTTTGCCGCCCTTGTGTCGGCAATGTTGTTTGTGCCCTCTGCCGGAATGCCTTCCGCTCATGCAGCAGTTCAGAATGTGCAGCAGTCGGAGTCTATTACCGGTACGGTGGTTGACAACACGGGTGAGGCAGTTATCGGTGCCAGCGTCATTGTTGTCGGTGCCCAGACTACTACTGGTACAGTGACAGACTTTGACGGTAACTTTACCCTGAAGGTGAAGCCTGGCACTCAGTTGAAAATCTCGTTTGTCGGCTACAAGGAAAAAGTAGTTAAGGCAGCCAACGGCATGAAGGTGACCCTCGAGGAGGAGTCTACCATGCTGCAGGGTGTTGAGGTGGTGGCCTACGGTGTGCAGAAGAAAGTGACCGTTACTGGTGCATTGTCATCGGTGAAGTCGGAGGAACTGACTCGTACGCCAGTGTCTTCAGTCAACAACGTGTTGGCCGGTCAGCTTTCCGGTGTGACTACCGTGCAGACCTCTGGTGAGCCGGGTAGCGATGCTGCTCAGATCTTCGTTCGTGGTCAAGGAACATGGGCCGACTCATCCCCGCTGATTCAGGTCGACGGCGTTGAGCGCGAGATGTGGGATATCGACCCCAACGAAATCGAGAGTGTCACGGTGCTGAAGGATGCCTCTGCGACGGCTGTATTCGGTGTGCGTGGTGCTAACGGTGTCGTGCTGATCACCACTAAACGTGGTGCTGAAGGAAAGGCAAAAATCTCTTTCAATGCTTCTTTCTCTGCACTGACGCCGACTAAGATGATTGAGCAGGCCAGCTCTTATGACTATGCTACGTTCCACAATGCGATGCGTGCCAACGATGGTAAGGATCCTTACTTCTCAAGTGAGGTGATTGACATGTTCAAGAATGGCAGCGACCCTATTCGCTTCCCGAGCATGAAGTGGACAGACTACCTGATGAAGGACGTGACGCTTCAGCAGCAGCACAACGTGAACATTTCCGGTGGTAACAAGACCGTGAAATACTTTATCTCTGCTGGTATGTTTACCCAGGATGGTATCTTCGAGGAGTTTGACCGTCCATACGACTACGGTTATCAGTACCAGCGTTTCAACTACCGTACCAATTTGGATATCAATGTGACCAAGACGACACAGGTCAGCTTCAATATCTCAGGTAAGGTGGATGAGTCCCGCAAGCCTCATACAGGACAGTCTTCTGACCAGATGATTCGTGAAATGTATTGGGCATCACCGTTCAGCAGCCCCGGCTTCGTTGACGGACGCTACATCGTAACCAGTACAGCTGACTCTGACAATATGAACGAGATAGAGGGTGAAAACGCGTTGGTACTCCCCTTCGGAACCAGCACGCCAATGGCATACGCCATGAGCCAGCCCGGTGCTTACCACTATAATAATAACAAACTACAGATGGACCTGGTGCTCGACCAGAAGCTCGACTTCATTACCAAGGGCCTGTCGCTCAAACTGAAGGGTTCCTACAACAGCTCCTATCAGGTACGTAAGGAGATTACCAACTCTGCAGCTACCTATACGCCGGTCTATCACAAGTGGAAGGATGAGAGTGGTAATGTGAGAGAGGAACTTAAGTATCGTCTGAGCGGTGATAATACTGAGCCGGTCTATAGCAATGCCTCTCCCTCCAAGGGACGTAACTGGTATGCTGAAGGTTCACTGAACTACAACCGTTCGTTTGGCCTTCACACCATCACAGCCCTGGCTCTGTATAACCAGAGTAAGGAGTACTACATCAGCGGTGACTATTCTGATATCCCCCGTACATACGTCGGTTTCGTAGGACGTGTCACTTACGACTGGAACAACCGCTATATGGCAGAGGTCAACTTCGGTTACAATGGTTCTGAGAACTTCGCTCCTGGTAAGCGCTTTGGTTCCTTCCCTGCAGGATCTGTAGGATGGGTTGTTAGCGATGAGCCGTTCTTCAAGTCGCTTAAGAGTGTGTTCAGCTTCGTCAAGCTGCGCGCCTCATGGGGTCTTGTTGGTAACGATAAGATTGGTGGCAGCCGCTTCATGTATGTGCCCGACCCCTATCTGGTGAATACGACCGCACTTGCCGAGCGTGTCGGCGGTCCCAACGAAGCCGACAAGAATCCCTATGCCTATGACTTCGGTGTAGAGAACGGCACTGTGGCTAAAGGTGCTGTGGAAGCTGCCAAGAATAATCCCGACGTATCATGGGAAACCGCCTTCAAACAAGACTATGGTATCGACGTCAATTTCCTCGACGACCGTCTGCGTGGTGTCTTCGACTACTTCCTCGAGAAACGTAAGGACATTCTGCTTCAGGACCTGACCGCTCCTTCCGTGCTCGGATTTACTGTGCCATATAGCAACCTCGGTGAGGTCAAGAGCTGGGGTTGGGAAGCATCTATCAACTGGCAGGATAAGATTGGCAAGGATTTCCGTTACTGGGCGAAGTTAAACCTGTCTTTCAACCAGAATGAGATTATCGAGAAGTACGAAGCACCCCAGGCATACGATTATATGTATGAGCGTGGCAAGCGTATCGGTTCCAGACCTCTGTATCAGTTCTGGAAGTTCTACTACCAGGGTGCTGAGGCTGACTATGAGAAAGAGTTCGGCAGCCCGTTCCCCAAGCAGCTCGTGGGTTCGCTTGAGCCGGGTGATGCCGTGTTTGTCGATCTGAACCAGGATGGTAAGATCGACGGTAATGATATCTTCCGTGGTAACCTCTACACCGACGATCCTGAATACATCGCCGGTCTGACGGTTGGCTTCAGTTGGAAGGGATGGTCGTTCAACACCCAGATGACGGCTGCATGGAACGTCAGCCGTGTCATCTCCGACGTGTTCCGCCGCCCGTTCCAGGCGGAAGATCCGGATGAAATCGTTCGGGGCCTTGCCCGTCACGGCCTTCAGCTTGTTGAAGAACGCCGTCCGGCTCATCGCCATGGCCCGGCACAGGTCGTCGACCTGGAAGTCGGGACTGGCGCAGGATTCGTCCATCACGGACAGGACCTTCTCCATGAATTCCCGGTCCAGCTGGTTCGTATACTCCCGGCGCTTCTCCTCCCGTCCGGAGCGGAGGATCAGCGTCCGCAGCCGCTCCCGTTCGTGGAGAAGGCCCCGGATACGGGCGAGCAGCACCTGCGGGTCGAACGGCTTGACGATATAGTCGTCGGCACCGGATTCCAGGCCCAGGATGATGTGTTCCCGGTCATCCATCGCCGTCAGGAGGATCATGGGGATGTGGCTGGTCGGCAGCGAGGACTTGAGACTCCGGCACAGGTCATACCCGTTCACCCCCGGCATGATGACATCCGACAGGACCAGGTCCGGCTGCTGCTCTTCCGCCACGGAGAGCGCCACTTTCCCGTCCGGGGCGATGATGGTGTCGAACTCTTCCGACAGGGCCGTTTTCAGGTAGGAAAGCATTTCCGG
>ERZ842401.7658-NODE-7658-length-10973-cov-4.702235_pt1 | contig 10973 bp, 7 predicted proteins | sample MGYA00521270_ERZ842401 | MGnify/ENA primary metagenome ERZ842401 (study PRJEB31892, sample SAMEA3878208) | bioreactor metagenome | biome: Moose rumen | place: Sweden | collected 2011-10 | study: EMG produced TPA metagenomics assembly of the PRJEB12797 data set... | reverse complement strand
GATCTGCCGCCTGCCGCCTTCACTTCTTCCACTTCGACTTCGTAGGTGGTGCCGTTCACGGTGAAGACCATGACCTCGTTCCCGTTCACGTCCGTGGGCCGGAACGCCTCTCCGTTCACCAGGATGCGGATCGGGTGGATCGTGATGGTCATGGAGCCGTCGCTCGCCAGGGCGGTGGACGTGATGGCGGCGGTCAGGACGCGAGCCACGCGCTCCATCAGGTCGATCGACTTGATGGGTTCGTGCGCTATGGTATATTTATCCAGCTCACGAATCTGAGCAGCAGTAAAAATCTTCATAATGGTGCAAAAGTACAAAATAATTAGCAAAGAGCGACTCTTTTTCCGTTTTTTTTTGTAATTTTGCCGCAAAATCCTAATTATAGAGCTATGGACAGAGTGAAAGTGAACGACAAGACCTTCGGGATTTCCATTCCCGAGGCCGACATCAAACAGCGCGTGAAGGCCGTGGCCCAGCAAATCAGCCACGACATGGACGGCAAGAACCCGTTGCTGCTGGGCGTGCTCAACGGTGCTTTCATCTTCGCCGCCGACCTGATGCGCGAGATTACCATCCCTTGCGAGATAAGCTTCGTGAAGCTGGCCAGCTATCAGGGCACCACCTCCACGGGCAAGGTGACCGAGGTGCTGGGCATCAACGAGGACCTCACCGGCCGGCATGTCATCATCGTGGAAGACATCGTCGACACCGGCCTGACGATGAAGCGCATGGTGGAGACGCTGGGCACCCGCCATCCCGCCAGCATCAGCATCTGCGCACTGCTGGTGAAGCCCGAGAAGCTGCAAGTGCAGCTCGACCTGAAATATGTTGCCCTGCGCATTCCCAACGACTTCATCGTGGGCTACGGTCTGGACTACGACCAGCAGGGCCGAGGACTGAAAGACATTTACACATTAGTACCCCCAACGAATATGAAGAACATTGTGATATTCGGCGCTCCCGGCTCAGGCAAGGGAACGCAGAGCGACAAGCTCATCGAGCACTACGGGCTGGAGCATATCAGCACTGGCGACGTGCTTCGCGCAGAGATTAAGAAAGGCTCGGAGCTGGGCAAGACGGCACAGGGCTACATAGACCAGGGACAACTCATCCCCGACGACCTGATGGTGAGCATCCTGGCCAGCGTCTACGACGGCTTCGGCCGCGAGCACAAGGGCGTCATCTTCGACGGCTTCCCCCGCACCATCCCGCAGGCCGAGGCCCTGAAGCAGATGCTGGCTGAACGCGGCGACCGCGTGGCCGCCATGCTGGAGCTGGACGTGCCCGAGGACGAGCTGATGAAGCGCATCAAAAAGCGCCTCGTCGTCTACCACTCGCAGACGCAACCCCTCATCGAGTGGTACCGCCAGGAAGGCCTGCACCACCACATCAACGGGCTGGGCGACCTGGACCGCATCTTCGCTGATATACAGGCAGTGGTTGATAACTTATAATTATACCTACGGAGTTTTTCGACCACGGATTTCACATTGATTATGGAAAGTAACTTCGTTGACTACGTAAAGATTCTGTGCCGGTCGGGTAAGGGCGGACGCGGCAGCATGCACCTGCGCCACGTGAAGTACAATCCCAACGGCGGCCCCGACGGCGGCGACGGCGGCAAGGGCGGCAGCATCATCCTGCGTGGCAACCATAACTTCTGGACGCTGCTCCACCTGAAATACGAGCGCCACATCTTTGCCGAGCACGGCGGCAACGGCGGCAAGGACAAATGCCACGGCACCGACGGCAAGGACGTCTATATCGACGTGCCGCCAGGCACCGTGGTCTATAATGCCGAGACGGGCAAATTCGTGTGCGACGTGGCCTACGACGGACAAGAGGTGCTGCTGCTGAAGGGCGGACGCGGCGGGCTGGGCAACTTCCAGTTCCGCACCGCCACCAACCAGGCACCACGCTATGCCCAGCCCGGCGAGCCCATGCAGGAGATGACCGTCATCATGGAGCTGAAGCTGCTGGCCGACGTGGGCCTGGTGGGCTTCCCCAATGCAGGAAAGTCAACGCTGGTCAGCGCCCTGTCGAACGCGAAGCCGAAGATAGCCAACTACCCCTTCACCACTATGGAGCCCTCATTGGGCATCGTGGGCTATAGGGACAACAAGTCGTTCGTCATGGCCGACATTCCCGGCATCATCGAAGGTGCTGCCGAGGGCCGCGGCCTGGGCCTCCGCTTCCTGCGCCACATAGAGCGCAACTCACTCCTGCTCTTCATGGTGCCCGGCGACACCGACGATATTCGCCGCGAATACAACATCCTGCTCGACGAGCTGCGGCGCTTCAACCCCGAGCTACTGCAGAAGCAGCGCGTGCTGGCCATCACAAAATGCGACCTGCTCGACGAGGAGCTGATGGAGATGCTCAAGGAGGAATTAGAGAAGGGTGAAGGGTGCTTGGTGAAGGGTGAAGAGTGCTTGGTGAAGGGTGAAGGGTGCTTGGTGAAGGGTGAAGGGAAACCCGTTCCCGTGGTCTTCATCTCTGCCGTCACGGGCTTCCACCTCGACGAGCTGAAGGACATTCTCTGGCGCGAGCTGAACAGCGAAAGCAACAAGCTGCAAACCATCGAGGCCGACGACCGACTGGTGCACCGCGACAAGAATATGGACACCTTCGCACAGGAGCTGGCCGACGAGGATGCCGACGACGACATCGAATATATCGACGAGGAGGACATCGAAGACCTCGACGATTTTGAATACGACGAAGAAGACGGCGAATGACATGGAAGGTAAAGTAACGGAGATTTGGCGGTGGCGGTTTGGCAGCCAAGTGACGGCGTTCACCACCACGCGCCGTGGCGGCTACAGCCAGGGCGAATATGGCGAGATGAATGTCAACCCCTGGGTGGGCGACGACCCCGAGGCCGTGAAGAAGAACCGGGAGCTGCTGTGCCAAGAGCTGCGCCTGCGCGACACCAGCCGTCTCATCATGCCCCATCAGGTGCACGGCACGGAGATGGTGCAGATTACTCGCGACTTCCTCGCCCTTCCCCGCGAGGAACAGGCGCAGCGGCTGGAGGGCATCGACGCTGTGATGACCGACGTGCCCAGCATTGCCATCGGCGTGAGCACCGCCGACTGCGTGCCCGTGCTGCTCTACGACATCAAGCACCACACTGCCTGCGCCCTCCATGCCGGATGGCGCGGCTGCGTACAGCGCATCATCCCCAAGGCCATGAGCGCCATGAAAGGGGCCTACGGCAGCCACCCCAACGAGATGCGGGCACTGATAGGCCCCTGCATCATGATGTGCAACTACCAGGTGAAGGCCGACGTTATGGACCAGTTCCGGCAGGCCGGCTTCGACGTGAAATTTTTCTCCATGCCCACCTTCCTCACCCGTGAGCAGGAGGCCACCGTGAAGCCCGAGGACCGCACCTGGGACCTCGACCTGGTGCAGTTCTGCATCCAGGAGCTCACCAATGCCGGCATCCGCCCCCGCCGCATCGTCGCCACCATGCAGAACACCTACGACAAACCCGACATTCTCTTCTCCGCCCGCCGCCAGGGCATCGCCAGCGGCCGCCTCTTCACCGGCATCATCCTCTAGCCCGGGCACTGCGGCTTGTTAGCACAGGAAAATTTCGCATAGGTCATATTCCTCGATAATTTTAAAAAATAATAGGAGGAAAAGGCTGTTATTTCAAAAAATTTTCTTAATTTTGCGCTCGAAAACAATTACCAACTAATTTTTCAAATATGCAGAAAAGATTATTTCTACTGATTGCCATGCTACTCACGATGACAATGGGCGCATTGGCACAGGTAACTACGTCGAGCATGGCCGGTAAGGTGACGCTCGAAGGCTCCCAGGAGGAAATCATCGGAGCCACGGTGGTAGCTGTTCACGAGCCTTCGGGCACACGCTACACCGCAGTGACCAACGTGAACGGCATGTTCACCATTCAGGGTATGCGTACCGGCGGTCCGTACAATGTCACGGTGAGCTACATCGGCCACCAGACGAAGACCTTCCGTGGTATTCAGCTACAGCTGGCCGAGACCTACAACCTGCCCGTATGGCTGAGTGAGAACACCACCGACCTGGCTGAAATCATCGTTACGGGAACAGCCTCGAAATTCTCGCAGGAGAAGACCGGTGCCGCCACGAACATCAACAGCCAGCAGATTCTGGCCATGCCTACCGTGAACCGTGGCATCACGGAGTTCACCCGCCTGTCGCCTTACGGTGGCAACGGCATGAGCTTTGCCGGTAGCGACGGCCGCCTGGGTAACTTCACCGTGGACGGTGCCAACTTCAACAACAACTTCGGTCTGTCGTCGGGCCTACCTGGCGGTGGCAATCCCATCAGCATCGATGCCATCGAGGAAATGCAGGTGGTCATCTCGCCCTTCGACGTGCGCCAGACGAACTTCATCGGCGGTGGCGTGAACGCCATTACGAAGAGCGGTACGAACACCTTCAAGGGCTCGGCCTACGTCTATCACAAGAACGAGAACATGCAGGGCGATGCCATCGACCGCGAGCAGATTAACGGTGCCCGCCTGAAGAGCCAGAGCACTACCTACGGCGTAACCCTGGGTGGCCCCATCATCAAGAACAAGCTGTTCTTCTTTGTCAACGGTGAAATGGAGAAGTCGCCCAATGAGGTGAACCGCTGGCGCGCTTCTGAGGACGGCGTGGCCGATGCCGACAACTACATCTCGCGCACTTCCTACGCCGACATGGAAACGGTATCGAACTATGTGAGCCAGAAGTATGGCTACAACACCGGCTCGTGGACCAGCTATCCTGCCACGGACGAAAACAAGAAGATCCTGGCCCGTATCGACTGGAACATCACCGACAAACACCATCTGGCCCTGCGCTACAACTACTCGAAGAACACGGGATGGAAGCAGACGAACGGTACATCGATGGACGGCGGCACGCGTATGTCGAACAATCGCCTGTCGAAGTCTTCAATGGCATTTGCCAATTCGCTCTATTCGCAGGACAACATCGTGAAGTCGTTCTCGTTCGACCTGAACAGCCGCTTCACCGAAAACCTCTCCAACCAGTTGCTGGCCACCTATTCAAAGCTCGACGACATTCGCGGCTCGGAGTCCAGCCCCTTCCCCTTCATCGATATTCTGAAGGACGACGACAACTATATGGCCCTGGGCTATGAGCTGTTCACCTGGAACAACGGTGTGCACAACACCGTGTGGAACGTGAAGGACGACGTGACCTACTATCTGGGCAAGCACAAGATCATGGCCGGCGTGGGCTATGAGCACCAGATGGCCGACAATGCCTACCAGCGCAACGGTACGGGCTACTATCGCTATACCAGCCTGACCGACTTCCTCAATGGCGCTGCTCCTGAAATCGTGGGCCTGACCTACGGCTATGGCGGTGAGCAGAACCCCGCTGCCCGCGTCACCTTTAACAAGGCCAGCTTCTACGCTCAGGACGAGTGGAACCTGACCAACAAGTTCAAGCTGACCTACGGACTGCGTGTCGACGGTCTGTTCTTCGACAATGGCGACCTGATGACCAACCAGGCCATCTACAACCTCGACTACAATGGCCGCCACATTGACACTGGCAAGTGGCCCGACAGCAACCTGACCCTCTCGCCCCGCGTGGGCTTCACCTACGATGTCTTCGGCGACAAGTCGCTGAAGGTGCGCGGCGGTACCGGTCTGTTCCAAGGCCGTCTGCCCCTGGTGTTCTTCACCAACATGCCAACTAACGGCGGTATGGTGCAGTATGCCGCTGCCGTCAATGCCGCTGGAGCTGCCAAGATGGGCTTCACAATGGACGAGTTCGTGGGTGGCCTGGTGACCGATGCCAACGGCAACGCTACTATCGACGCCCTCTACAACAAGCTGGTGAGCCTGGGCTATCCTGCCACTATCTCGCCTGAGGACGGTGCCATTCCCTCGAAGGGCATTGCTGCCGTGAGCAGCGACTTCAAGATGCCACAGGTGTGGAAGACCTCGCTGGCCATCGACTACCAGATTCCCGTTTCGTTCCCCTTCACCATCACGGCCGAGGGCATCTTCAACAAGACCATCAACGGCGTCTATATCTCTGACTGGGCTACGCCGAATGTGGGCGGCTTCGTCCGCTTCAACGGCATCGACAACCGTCCCATCTATCCCACTGGCTACCGTGGCAACCTCACCAAGGCCTTCGTGCTGGAGAACACTTCAAAGGGTTATGGCTGGAGTGCCAACCTGACGCTGAATGCACAGCCCGCCGAGTGGATCAGCCTCATGGCTGCTTATACCCACACCGTGAACAAGGAGAAGACCGGCCTGCCGGGCAGCGATGCCGAGTCGGCTTTCTACTACGTGCCCACCGTGGAGGGTCCAAACAACATCAAGCTGCACAACTCGCAATATGTAACGCCCGACCGCATCGTGGCCAGCGCCACCATCAACGACCACTGCAAGAACCACTATTCGCTTATCTATGAGACCTGGCGTGGCGGCTATAACACCTCGTACATCATGGCAAACGACATCAATGGCGACGGCTACAACTACGATGCCATCTACGTGCCTACCGATGCACAGGTGGCTAACAAGGAGTTCCGCTTCGTGAGCGACGATGACGCCCAGCGCTTCATGGCCTTCGTTCACAACAACAGCTACCTGAAAAACCGTCAGGGCGACTATGCTGAGCCTTACAGTGCCTACAGCCCCTGGGTGCACCGCATCGACTTCGGCTACAAGCACGACTTCTGCGTGAACATCGGCAACACCTCGCACGACCTGCAGCTTTCTTTCGACATGAAGAACGTGCTCAACTTCTTCAGCTCCAGCTGGGGCGTAAGCAAGATTGCTAACCTCGACTACAGCACCTCGCCTAACAATGGTGCACAGTATTCGGCTATCCTGAAATACGAAGGTGTCGATGCCGACGGCTATGCCACCTTCTCTACTCCCAGCAGCATCAATAGCGACACGAAGATGTGGCAGACCTACCACAACATCGGCCAGTGCTGGTATGCCAGCGTGGGCGTGAAGTATATGTTCGAGGGCAAAAAGAACGACAACTGCGGCTGCAACAAGGCCGGTGTCGAGAAGACCGTCTACGTGAAAGACAACGCAGAGATTGACCGCCTCAATTCCGAGGTGAACCGCCTGCGCGGCCAAGTGAGCCAGCTGGAGAGCCGCAAGCCTGAGGTCAAGGTCATCGACAACAGCAAGGTTGTCACCTTCCCCTATCTGGTGAACTTCGACGTGAACACCACCAACGTGGTGAACCGCGAGAAGGTGAACCTGGAGACCATCGCACAGATGATTAAGTCTACCCCTGAGAAGAAGTACAGCGTCATCGGCTATGCCGACAAGCAGACCGGCACCGCCGAGCGTAACGCTCAGCTGGCCAGCGACCGCGCTCAGAATGTCTACGACGTCCTCATCAACCAGTATGGCGTGAATCCCAGCCAGCTCGTGAAGGACTCGAAGGGCGGTGTGGACTACATGTACATGAACGACGAGCAGCTCTCGCGCTCGGTCATCATCTCGGAAGTGAAGTAAATAGAAGTTGAAGATTGATAATTGAAGATTGAACATGATGAACAAGATATTCAAACTTTTCTGTGGCTGTCTGGTACTCTGCGCTATGAGTGCTGTGTTCACAAGCTGCTCTGACGACAACGACCCCACCTATCTGGACGAGGTTCGGGTCACGTCATCCTATGTGGCCATCCCGCAGGAGGGCGGTACGGCTGAAATCACCGTCACCGCCTCCGGCGAATGGGCCTTCACCTCGCAGCGCTGGATTGCCGGCAAGGACACCACCGTGGCCGCCGCTCCCCAGTGGCTCTCGCTGAGCACTGTTGCAGGTGCAGCAGGCCAGACCACCGTCACCTTCTCCGCCGAGAGCACCCTCGACGGCCGCACCTGCGAGCTGCTGCTCACCTGCGCCGGGAAGACGCAGCGCATCAACGTCATACAGGGCCTCGCCACGGTATCGAATGCCACCTGTGCAGAGATTATTGCCGGCCCGGACTCGAAGACCTATCGTGCCACTGGCACGGTGAAGTCTGTCGCTAACACCGTCTATGGCAACTGGTATCTCATGGATGAGACGGGCGAGATATATATTTATGGTACGCGTGACAAGAGCGGCAACAATGGCCAGAACAACTCTATCGCAGCCTGGGGTATCGAAGTGGGCGACGAGATTACCGTCGAGGGTCCGAAGACTACCTACAACGGCACCGTCGAGCTGGTCGACGTCACCGTCATCAACATCAACAAGTCGCTCATCAAGGTCGACTCGCTCAGCAGCGACGACCCTCTGCCCGTTGAAGGAGGCGAGGTGACCGCTTTCATCATCTGTAAAGGCAACGGCGTACAGGTGGAGATTCCCGAGGATGCCAAGAGCTGGCTCAGCATCACAGCCATCACGGCAGAGGGCATCACCTTCCGTGCTGCCGAGAACAGCGGTGCCGACCGCTCGGCAATGGTGGTCTTCACTACTACCGACAGCAATGGCAAGCTGTACACCGCCCAGAAGGAGATTGCCCAGAAGGGCGTGGCCAAGGGCAGCGGCACCGACAGCGACCCCTACAACGTGGCAGCCGCCATCGGCTATGCACGCTCGCTGGGTGCCGACGTGAAGTCGGAGAACGACGTCTATGTCAAGGGCATCATCAGCAGCATCAAGTACACCTTCAGCGCACAGTACGGTACGGCCACCTACAACATCTCTGACGACGGCACCGAGAACGGCGTCTTCACCGTCTACGGCAGCTACTATCTGGGCAACCGCGCCTGGACTGAGGACGACGAGCAGATCAAGGTGGGCGACGAGGTTATCGTCGTGGGCAAGGTTATCTACTACGGTGGCAATACGCCTGAGTTCGCCAACAAGGAGAGCTGCCTCTTCTCGCTCAACGGCAAGATGGATCTCACGCCCGTCAGCATCGCCGACTTCCTGGCAGCTGCCGAGGACGACACCCGCTATAGCATCACCGGCGTCGTTACCGAGCTCTACAGCAGCGACAAGCAGGGCAAGAGCTTCTACATACGCGACTACTCCGGCACCACGCTGGTCTATCGTACCGAGGGCTTCATCGAGGCAGGTGCAAAGGCAGGCGACGTGGTCACTGTTGCTGGCAAGCGCAGCAGCTACAAGGACAGCCCGCAGATGGTCAGTGGCAGCATGGAGCTGAATTTTAGCGTGAAGGAGGTCTCTATCCCCGAGTTTAACGCTGCTCCCGATGCTAACGACGTCTACTACATGGTGAGTGGCACCATCGACGAGATTGCCAATGCCACTTATGGTAACCTCTACATCAAGGACGATGCCGGCAACCGCCTCTACGTCTACGGCTGCTATCCCGGCTGGGGCGCCACGGGCGACTTTCGCAAGAATCTCCTTGAGACGGCAGGCATCGCCGTGGGCGACAAGCTCACCGTCATCGGTTCCAAGACCACCTACAAGGAGACCATCGAGGTGAACGGCGGCATTTACTTCTCGCACGAGAAGGCCCAGTAGTTCATTCCGAATAGAATCATTGCAAATATCCCCCAGACTTCTAATGAGGTCTGGGGGATATTGTTGCTGTAAGGCCTCCGCTGATTTCTGCGGGGCCGAGATTTTCTGAAAAACGAACGAGATTTTTCCGTGTGAGGCCGAGTTATTTCTCGTGTTCTCAGCTGCGGCGGTCGTGAAGTTCGGCAGTAGCGGTGAAAAAGGCATCGCCACTGGAGTTAAGGGCCGTCTCGACAGAGTCTTGTACAACGCCGATGATGAAGCCTACGGCAACTGCCTGCATGGCAACATCTGAGCCGATGCCAAAAAGCGAGCAGGCCATGGGCACCAGCAGCAAGGAGCCTCCAGCCACGCCCGATGCCCCACAGGCCCCCAGCGTGGCGATGATGCTGAGGACAACGGCCGTGGGGAGGCTCACGCTGACGCCTACAGTGTGGGCCACGGCCAGCGAGAGCACGGTGATGGTGACGGCGGCGCCGTTCATATAGCGGCGAAGGTGGTCATCAGATAGAGCGTGATGACCGTTCGGAAACGGCTGCCCAGACCGCCCTTGGCCCGTGCTATTGAGGCACACACCAAAACAGCCACCAGCACGGGAGCAATGGCCTTCAAAGCACTGACGAACACCTGCCCTAGGATACCAATGCCGCTCAGCCCTGGCGCAGCGAGGCCCAGAACGGCCCCAATCAGTAGTCCGACAAGAATACGCAGCACCAGACTGATACTGCTCCAGCGTTTCAATATGCGGGTTAGTAGCTTCATGAGATAAAAAATCAGGTAATTATTTGCAAAAGTACAAACTTTTTCCAACAAACACGCGTAAATATGGAAAAAATTGTGTAAGTTTGCAGTCGGAAAAAATCTAAAGCAAAAACAACTAACTATGAAAAAAAATCTTTGCATCACCATGATGGCCTTGGCGCTTGTGCTTACGGGTCATGCGCAGAAGAATAAGCCGGCTTCGGCAGGCTATCCCATCACCCCCGTTCCCTTCACCAGTGTGAAGGTGGCTCCCGGCACGTTCTGGGGACAGCGTCTGGAAGCCTCGCGCAACGTCACCGTGCCCCTGGCCTTCTCGAAGTGCGAGAGCGAGGGGCGCTACAAGAACTTTGAGAACGCCGCCGAGCACCTGAAAGACCCCTCGAAGGTGTTCAAGGTGAACGGTGTGGGCTATTCGTTTGACGACACCGACCCCTACAAGACCATTGAGGGCGCCTCGTACCTGCTGCAGACCTATCCCGACAAGCAGCTGCGCGCCTACGTAGACTCCGTCATCGACATCATCGCCACGGCGCAGGAGCCCGACGGCTACCTCTACATCGCCCGTACGCAGAACCCTGCCAATCCGCACCACTGGGCCGGCGACCGTCGCTGGGTGAAGGAGGAGGACCTCTCGCACGAGCTTTATAACCTGGGACACATGGTCGAGGGCGCCATCGCCCACTATCAGGCCACGGGCAGCCGCAAGTTCCTCGACATCGCCATCCGCTATG
>ERZ842401.7657-NODE-7657-length-10973-cov-13.799505_pt1 | contig 10973 bp, 9 predicted proteins | sample MGYA00521270_ERZ842401 | MGnify/ENA primary metagenome ERZ842401 (study PRJEB31892, sample SAMEA3878208) | bioreactor metagenome | biome: Moose rumen | place: Sweden | collected 2011-10 | study: EMG produced TPA metagenomics assembly of the PRJEB12797 data set... | reverse complement strand
GTTCGGAAGCTTCCGCAGGCGGAACTTCAGGCGGTAGTCTGTTTTTGTTGGGACTTATTCGCCTGTGCCCTTTTTGTCTTACTTGCGAATGGATTATAATGCGTTTGCCTTGGTCTTCAATATTTTTTTCTTGTGCATTCCCTTATTTGGACTTAAAATGAAAGGAGTGGCATTTTGTCATGGGGAAGAGCTGGCTTGATAAGGGGGCGACTATGGCGGTAACCGTGTATTCATTGGGAGCGGCACAGGAAGTGACGGGCTCTAAGCATATTTTTGAGGTGGACGGACGCTCCTTTATGATTGACTGCGGGGCCTTTCAGGGAAAGCGGCAGGAGGCTGACGAAAAGAACCGGAATTTTGAAATTGCCGTGGATAAAATTGAAGCCGTTATCTTAACCCATGCCCACTACGACCACTGTGGCTTGCTTCCGGTGCTGACTAAAAAAGGCTTTGACGGAAACATTTACGCCACGCCCGCCACACGGGACCTTGCGGATTTGATTATGATGGACAGCGCACGCATTCAGGCACGAGACGCGGAATACTTGCGCAAGCAGGCGAGCAAAAAAGGCGAGAAATTTACCTGGCAGCCGCTCTTTGACGAAAAGGACTGTGTAAAGGCGGCGAACCAAATCATTACGCTGTCTTACAATAGAAAGATGTATATTGCTCCTGACGTGGAACTGGAATTTTTTGACGCAGGACATATTCTTGGCTCAGCCTTTGCATATGTTACGATAAAAGGCCAGCGGGGCAAGGTGGACGCAAGGGCAGAGGCATTTAAGAGCAGCCGCCGTCCCTTGTGGAACCGTATGTACGCGTGGATGAATTCAATGGCGGAACTGAGGGCGGCGCAGGCAGAAAAACGTGCTGCCCAAACGGCTTCCGCTTCCCAGACAGAAAGTGCTCAGGAGCGGAGAAGCAAGCAGGAGCGTCGCCAGGCAAGCCCAGAGGAGCAGGCAACGTATACTGGTCCCGAACGCCGCAGCGGAAGTGACCGCCGCTCAGGTGACGATGAAATCCGCATCCTCTACACGGGCGACTTGGGCCGCAAGCGAAAGCCCATTATCCGCGATCCTTCCACTACTGTTCCTGCGCCTGACTACATATTTATAGAAAGCACTTACGGAAATCGTCTGCATGAAGGCACGGAAATCGCCATGGATGAACTGCGCAAAGTGGTGCGCCGAGCCATCGACAAAAAGGGCAAAATCATCATTCCGTCATTTGCCATAGAGCGCACGCAGGAACTGGTTTACTACCTGCATACCCTTGTAGACCAGAAGAAAATTCCCCAGATTCCCATTTACGTGGACAGCCCCATGGCAGTAAATGCGACAGGTATCTATCAGGTGCATCCAGAATGTTACAGCAGCGAGGTGCATGACGGATTTTTAAAGCATCATAAAAATCCCTTTGGTTTTGGCGCACTTTCCTTTGTGACCAGCGTGGAAGAGTCAAAGGCACTCAACGAAAAAAAAGGCCCCATGATTATCATCAGTGCGGACGGCATGTGCGAGGCGGGACGCGTACTTCATCACCTTGCCAACAATATTTCCGACCCGCGCAACACCATTCTGATTGTGGGCTACATGGCGGAAAATACCCTTGGCCGAAAAATCCGTGACGGCGAAAAAGAAGTGAACATCATGGGCAACGTCTACAAGGTGCAGGCAGGAGTGGAGACCATAAACGCATTCAGTGCCCACGCCGACTACAAGGAAGCCCTGGACTGGCTTAAAAACATAGACACCAGCCGCCTCAAAAAAATCTTTATGGTGCACGGCGAAAAAGACGCGCAGGAATTCTTTCAGCAGTATTTGCATGACAACGGCTTTAAGGACGTGCAGATTGTAAAATACGGCGAAAGTTATGACCTGAACTAGCCCTTTGGAAGAAAAAGGGTAGAAAGGGAAAAAGAAACCTTTGGAGAAAGGTGGCGTTTTCCCTTTTTTTAAGGAAATTTTCAAAAAAATCGGGGGGGGCGTTTTTACTTTTTTCGTATCATGCTATACTTTGCGTAACAATGTTCGTTATGGAGGACACGATATGAAGTTTTTTGGCAAAGCAAAGGTGCTTGCTTTTTTGACAGCGGCAGCACTGGTTTTGGCAGCATGTGGTGGAGATGGAGGCAGTGATTCTTCTGATTTAGAAACTCCGCCATCTGACGAGGCAAAATCCATCTCTGCACTTACAATCACTGGCCCTGCTTCGATTTCATTTAATGGCAATGCAGTATTAACGGCAACGGCTACCACAACAGGCAGTCCTACGCTCAAATACACATGGACTATTACTTCAGGTGGTGACTATGCCTATTTTAATGCGGCAGGAACAACAAACTCCACAACAACGACCAATACGGTAACGCTCAAAGCGAATAACACAACGACTTCTGCTCAGACTGTAAAAGTTACGGTTACAGCAGAAGACACAAGCGATGCAATGGTTACAAAAACTTCGTCTGCCTACTCAATTACGGTGGCAAAAAAAGGAGAGACAGTTACAAATGCAGTGACAGGCGTAACGCTTTCTGTTGATAAAACATCTATTGCTGCAAGCGGGGCTACGGCAACATTTACCGCAACTCCAGCAACTACGGGAAACCCGACAATTACATATACATGGGCAATTACGGCTGTGGACGAAAAATCTGCCACAAGCTCAGTCTATGCAACTCTTTCTGGAAGCGGAACGACCGCGACCCTCACTTCAAAAAATACGACGACATCTTCTCATACTGTTACCGTTAAGGTTACGGCAAGTTATGGAACAAACCCAAAAACTGCTATCAAGACGGTAACCATTGAGGCTGCCTCTGAAGAAAACGACGACCCAGCAGAAACTAATGGCGCAACACTTTCGCTAACATTCTTGAATGGCGACAACGATTTGACGGTAACGGCAGCATCTTCTTCAAGCGGATATACCTTTACGGCAATACCGCCCAGCACGACCGCAAGTTACACTTACGCATGGTATGTGATTTCTGCAGCGGGCAAGGCAACAAAGCAGACTTCAACCGAAAAGACCTGTACGGTGGCAAGCTCTGCTGATATTGCTAAGATTTTTGTAACGGCAACGGAAAGCGGAAATGATGCTCTTGTCTATTCTGCGGAATACGGACTGTAAGCGGGAATACGGAGGAAAATTATGACAAAACTGAAAAATACATTGACCACAGCTGTAGCGGTATGTACAGCATCTCTTCTGCTTTTTTTTGCAGGTTGTAGCGACCTTTCCGGTCCGAGTTCCGATGTGGATTCGTCAAAAACAGCACAGGTAACGCTTTCTCTGGGAACTGCGGCACGAACCGTATTGCCAGATATTGATTTGGAAAGTGGCTATACCTTTACGGTAACGACTACGCCCCAAGGCTCTAGCACGGCTACGACTCAGCTGGAAAATAAAACATACGCCGAACTGACAACGGCAAATGCAATTTCTCTTGAGGCTGGCACTTACACCTTTACCGTGACGGCAACAAACAGCACAAAGAATGTTACCTTACAGGGAAGCACTACCGTAGCAATTACTAGTGGTTCAAATGCGGTGAGCGTAAAACTTTCTGATGCCACAACAAATGGAACTGGTAGCGTTGAAGTAACGCTCAACTACACAAAGAATGCGGGCGTTAAGGCGGTTTATGCCTATTGGGACGAAAGTATGCCGGAAAGTGCGGTCACTACTGGAACGAACCTGTTTGAGAGCGACGGCACCGTGACATTTTCAAAAGAAGATGTTACAGCCGGAAAAACATATTACATTGCTTTCTATCTGTATAATGATAGTTCAGAATTGCTGGCTACTTATTTTGACACCGTGTATGTGGTTGCTGGCTACAATTCTACGGCGACAAAGTCTGTAAAAATCTCAAAAACAGTTGGCGTTTACCCGGAAATTGGCTCAACAGAGGCTTATGCCGACACTCAGTTGATTCTTACCTTTACGAGTACCCCGACACTGGTTGCAGATAAGGAAGTTAAGATTTATACATCAGCAGGAATTTTAGTTGATACCATCACAATCAATTCGACTACGGCTGATGAATCACAGACAGCACAAAGCGGTTACACAATCAATGTAGGAAACAAGCAGCTTGTACGAGTAGACGGTAACAGCGTGTACATTCAGCCCCACTACGGAAAACTTGCATGGGATACGGCTTACTATGTAGAAATTGAAGCGGACGCAATCACTGGTGCAGGCACCCTTTACGGCGGAAATGCATGGAGCGGATTCAGCGGTAATGGAGGCTGGACATTTAAAACAAAAGCCGCGCCGACTGTAAACACTACTGTTAGCGTCAGCAACAATATTTCAAGTTCAGCAGATTTCTTCTCTGTGTATGGGGCAATGGCGGCTGTCGCGGCAAAAACAAGCGGAACTTACGAAATCCAGATTGAGCCAGGCACCTATTATGAATTGATCAGCATACAGAGCAAAGGCGCAAACATAATTCTCAAGGGTACAGGCACCGCCCAGTACGGAAGCGATGTGGTGATTGAATATGTGAATAATGTGTATTTGGCTTCTCTCATGGGAACTGGCTATACAGGCATGGCACAACGAGCGTCTTTCTCATTTAGTGGTAGCGATTTGACGCTTGAAAATGTTACGCTTAAAAATCTGACAGCCCGCAAGACAAGTTATTCTTACACAGGTAAGTATTATGACACAAGTCTTACAAAGTCTGTTAGCGATGGAGATGTGCAGGCTGAAACGCTCCTCTTTACAGGAAGCCATTTCTTGAATGCATATAACAGTTCATTTGTGAGTAAACAAGATACGCTTTATACCGAAGGAAAAGTATGGTTTTATGGATGCCATATTGAGGGTGATGTGGACTTCATTTGGGGTAAGAGCGATGTAGCCTTGTTTGAAAACTGTGATATTAAATGTGTGTATGATTCGCAAAGTAATGGTACGGCTTACATTCTTGAGACGCGTGTAGGCTCGCAGAATACATCCTCAATTGGAAAGGGCTATGTACTGTTTAATTCAAGTGTTACGGTAGATTCTGGAGCGACGGTTTATTATGCTCGTCGTGCTAGTGCTGCAGACACATCGAATAATTACTATGATCAGTCTGCTTTGGTAAATGTTACTTTTACTGCCACTCCTCATGCCGCTCATTATAATTCAAGCAAAGAACCTTATGCTCTAACAGGTACACTATATGGTGATTATGCTGATGTTGGCTGGAAAGAATATAATGTAACGGTAAACGGTACTGCTGTTGATACGACAAACCGCTATACAAAATCTGCTGTCATTACCGCCTCTGAATATACGGCAGAGTACAGCGGTCGCCGTGCGATTTTGAACAGGTATTATGACATTACGAATACGGCGTATGCACGTGATACAACAAGCAATTTTGCCGTAGATAAATTAATTTCAGAACGCGGTTACACAGTTGCTGCAGATTTGTCCGCTGAAACAGCGGCAGGTAGTTCAACAGAAACGACGATTGTGTATGATTTTACAAAGGCAACAGGTCTTACAGCACAGGAAAGTTATATTTCTTCAATGCCAACGACTACAGGAACTGCCGAAGCCCTTACATTATCCTCTAATAACTGGAAATGGCATGGTACAACCTATGGAATTTGCAACTCTGGTTCAGGCTCATGGACAATTACAATTCCTGTTACAGGTGCTTGTACGATTAAAATTACAAATTCTTGGTCTGGTGGCGGAGCAATTGCCGTGACACTTCCAGCTTCTGTAACAGGGGATGCTACAATAGCTGCTGGTGGAACGGGAACTTATATTTATACTGGCACGTCATCAGCTTCTCTTGCATTTACATTTGGCTATCCGTCTGGATCAACGACATTCTATATAAATCCGATTACTGTCACCTATGTTAATACCAGCGGAATTTCCGTTGATATTTCAGGTGATACTTCCGTGGCAGTTGGTGAAAGCATTACGCTTACTGCAAATGCAAGTGCGGCAACCTCTGGTGCATGGAGCTGGCTCTTTGATACTGGCTCAAGCTCAGACTATGCGACCCTGGAAGTGACAGCACAATCTACAACAAGTTCAACTGCAACGGTAAAAGGCTTGTCCGCTGGCAGTGTCAAAGTGTATGCCGTGGTTGACGGCGTGGTAAGTAATGCGTATAGCGTAAAAATAAATGCAGCCGGAATTGTATATGACATTGATGTTGTACCAGGTGCAAAAGTAACCACATACGGCTGGGCCGACATGGCGAACAGCGGGGAAGGAATGAGCTATCCTGACACGACGAATATTATCGTGATTGATGACAGCACTTATCCGACGGCCAAGGCAAAACTGACGGCCTTTACCAATGCAATCGCCTCTGGCTCGGCAACAAGCAGCAGCGTTAATTCAACAGCGGCGATCATTGTCGTGAACGGCGAAGTTGATTTGAGCGTGAACACGATTACAAGCGGCTACACAGTAAAGACATGGTTTGCAGAATTCGATAGCACAACACACAAGCGAAAGCACGAGGACATTGTGTACGACATCGGCTCAAACAAGGCGATTATCGGTGTGAATGGTGCAAAACTTTCTCACGGAGGCTTGCGTATTTATGCGAAGAACGGTCAGCCGGGCGAGAATATCATAATCCAGAATATTGAATTCAGCGACGCGCACGGCTCAACTGAATACGATACATCTGTTTCTGACTATTCAAGTAAAAAAGCTAGTGCTGACGCGCTTGTAATTGAAGCTTCTGGTGATTCAAGTGGGGTTTACTCGTATGTTCCGCAAAACATCTGGATTGACCACTGCAAATTCAGCGATGGCGACTGCCGGGACATGATTCGCAACTACAATCACGACGGCGCTTTCGATATGAAGGCAGGAAAGAATGTTACTGTTTCTTATTGTGAATTTACGAATCACGATAAAGTGACTTTGCTTGCGCCTAGCGATGACTTTACTGACCAGGAGCAAAGGCAGATTACATTCCACCACATCTACTATCATGATACAGTTCAGAGAACTCCGCGTAGCCGTGGATGCCAGCTCCACATGTACAACTGCTATTGGGATGGCATTGGATTCAATGGCACTGACGACAATGGAAGCGGCTCAAACGGAGGTTTCATGTTCGGACCTGGAATCAACTCTCAGTACATAGTTGAAAATTGCTATTTGGGGTCAATGGTAAACTCAAGCGCAAAAAAGATGAAATATTTCGATACATCTAGCGATGGCGAAAACGCAAGTACATTCTCAAAATTCTATCAAAGCGGAAACAACTACACATTTACAGGGAGCGGTGACATTGCTACCGATGGAGACAAGGCAAGTTCTGTCGCAAATCATCTGACCACGACAAAGCCATGGACGCCTGCCTACTCGTATGAAAACACGATGTCTACCTATGCACAGGTGCAGACGCTTGTTCCTTCCGCCGCAGGTGTTGACAAAGAAGGCTATAGCAAGAATGTTCGAGTAAACGGTGTTGGCTACTAGTTTCTCTGGTCTGTTGAGCCGTAAAAATACTATTGTCCTGCTACTGTCACGGTAAATTAATCGGCTTAGGGATAGTAGCGGCGCGAAGCGTTCCGGAGCGAATGTAGCGAGCGGCACGCATTGCGGGCAAAAACGCTTGAGAAGCGTTTTTAGTGAGTCTCCGAGCAACTGTGTTGCGAAGGTGTAAATGAGCGTAGGAATGGAGTGCGAAAGCACGGAACCGCGGATAGCCCGACCGCCTGCCACAGGCAGGCGGGAAGCCCCCTGGGGAAGAGGTCGTGCAGGCAGATGAAAATGATGCACATAAAAATACCGTCCTGATATTTTTGTGTGCGTCAGAAACTGTGTTTTTGATTTTGCTTTTCAGCGCACCTCCCTGTGTGCATACAATTGTCAATGTCCATCAGTATTTCTGAAAAGATGTGGATATTGTCATTTGACTCATAATCCTGGTAGTTTTTAAAATATACTTGCAATTATACTTGGCTTGTTGTATGGTAGGAATTGGAGGTACTGTATATGCCGCAGTTATCGTTATATTTGACACAGGAACAACTTGACAAAGTTGAAAGTGAAGCTCATGCAGACAAAATGTCTTTGTCAAAATGGGTTGTGACACAGATAATAGACAGAATAGAACCTCGATATCCAGATGGCTGGGCAGATTTGTTCGGCTCGGTTCATGATTCTTCGTTCTTCCGTCCTGAGCAGCCACAACTTGAGCAGAGAGAGGCTTTCTGATGTATTTTGTGGATACAAATACTTGTATTTACTTTATGAATGGGAAATATTCTTCTGTGAAGGAAATGTTTTTGTCTTTTTCTCCAAAGGAAATAAAGATTCCTGCTGTTGTAAAGGCTGAACTACTTTTAGGTGCATACAAAAGTCAGACAAGAGAACAGACTGTAAAGAAAGTCAAGAATTTTCTGAAGCCGTTTGAGATAATTCCATTCACAGATGATATGACGGAAGAATATGCAGAAATCCGTGCAGAATTGGAACTTTCAGAAAAAACAATCGGTTCAAATGATTATTTCATAGCTGCAACTGCAAGAAGTAAAAAGGGGATACTCGTTACTCATAATGTAGGTGAATTCTCTCGTGTAAGTAACTTAGAAATAAAAGATTGGGTAAAAGAGTAAGCGAAACCTAACAAAAGTTTTCAAAACCGATAAAAACTTTGTCACAAAAGTTGCTCTTCGTGGCTTTACGCCGATTTTGCCCGTCGGGCAAAACCGTTTTTACGGTTTAAAACGCTAGTTAGGCCATTTTCTACACCCCAGTGAGAGCGCATTGCCTGCAGGCTTTACCGGCATCTGTCAATGACGTGATGAAAAACCTCGTTTCCAACGATTCTTTTCCGGTTTTCTTTTCTGTCCTGTGGCATCTGACCACGTCTCCTTCTCTGATTCTGTTTCCGAAAACAAATTTCGCATATTCAATGAATGCTTTTCCCAGCTGCCCGGTGTCGATTCTTGCCAATACACGCAGGATTGTATCTGCGCTTGGTATGCCGTTTGCAAGAATGAGGTATTTTTTCAATACAATACATTTTAAAGGTATTTATAATGCGGAGACCCTGGAAAGCCAGCTGTTTGACATATACACGCAATACATATATAATAAAATTATGATAAAGAGTTTTGCGGATAAAGAAACAGAACTTATCTACAATCAAAAGTTCTCAACGCGACTTCCGAATACAATTCAGAAAGTCGCGTTACGAAAACTGATGATGATAGATAATGCAAAGTGCCTGGAAGATTTACGAGTTCCACCAAGTAATCACCTTGAGCAGCTTGTCGGGAACAGAAAAGGTCAGCATTCAATCCGCATAAATGATCAGTGGCGTGTCTGTTTTACAGAAAAAGACGGACATTATTACGATGTAGAGATTGTGGATTACCACTAGGAATGTAAAAGAAATCACATCCATGTAATTTCTTTTACTGCAGTTTTACAACTTGTAAAACTGCTATTTCGCACATCCATGTGCGACCACTAACGTGGAGTTTAATAGGAGAAAACTATGTCTGATTTTATCGAAACACCAACAATTGGGGAAATCCTCAGTGAAGAATTCCTTATTCCTCTTGGAATTTCTGCATATAAACTTGCACAGGAAATAAATGTGCCTACTTCCCGCATTCAGGATATTCTTCATAACCGCAGAAAGATAACTGTAGATACATCTTTACGCTTGGCAAAATTTTTTGGATTATCTGACGGTTATTTTATGTCCTTACAGGATGACATTGATATAAGAAACGCAAAAATAAAACTTGCACCACAGTTAGAAGAAATTAAAACTTATGCGTATGCATAAAAAAATTGCCATAACAAGAAGTTCAAAGCCGACAAACCGGTCAAGCCGGTTTGCGGTACAACCAGTTGTTATGTGGACGACCGCAATGGGGCGCTTAGGGAAGGAAAAAAATGGAAAACAGACCTTATCAAAGAAAAGGAGTAAGTTCAAATACACAAGCAGGCAAAGATTTTGAAAATAAAATTTTATTTTTTTTAGAAAATAATGGAATTACTGTAGAGACCCAAACAAAAGTTGAAATTGGAATAAATGCAAAAAAAGAACATGCATTTGATTTTGGAAATAATTCTATTCTTGTCGAATGTAAATCGCAGATTTGGACAGAGACAGGCAATGCTCCTTCTGCAAAAATAAAAAATTGGTCTGATGCAATGTTCTCATTTTATCTTGCTCCTAAAAAATATAAAAAATTATTTTTTGTTGAAATGAGTTTTAATCAAAAATATTGCAAGACTTTATTAGAATATTTTATAGATCATTATTTTTATCTTATTCCATCAGATGTAATATTAATAGATTATTATACAGAAAATAATAATTATGAAGTATATGTTTATGATGCAAAAGAAAAAATGCATCTTCATAAAGATAAAAATGAATTATGGAACTTTTTAAAATAGGTATATTTATTCAGCAAGTCAAGCTTGCTGAATAAATGAATTAAACTTTAAGACTATGACAAATAAGCGAATAAAAAATAAAAAAGAATTTTCGGAAACTGGAGAAATTCTACGAATAGTAAATTATATATTTTTAGTCATAGCATTTATCTTTTTAGTTTTATTTCATAAAGAAATCATAGCATTGCCATTTGTAATAATATGGTTAATAAATAATGTCTTGATTTCATTTTATACAAAAGAAATTAAATTACGGCGAGGCAATAAGGTTTCCTTAAAAAAAGACAAAAAAATATTTTTTATTTATCAAATATGTTTTGTAATAGGTATAATAATTTTAGTTTTATTTGAATTAAAATTATTAATTAAATAAAAATCACATAACAAAGCTTCAAAGCGGATGTCGCGGTCAAGTCGCGCCACCGTTTAAGCAATTGTTAGGTTGATGGCGCACTGCGCCACTTGTCGTCGATAAGGTAAACCATCCAACAAATTTTTTCTCTAAAACTTTGGGTAGTGTACACTACCCAAAGGACTTGAAAGAGTCCTTTGGGCGAAGTCTT
>ERZ842401.7656-NODE-7656-length-10974-cov-3.332814_pt1 | contig 10974 bp, 12 predicted proteins | sample MGYA00521270_ERZ842401 | MGnify/ENA primary metagenome ERZ842401 (study PRJEB31892, sample SAMEA3878208) | bioreactor metagenome | biome: Moose rumen | place: Sweden | collected 2011-10 | study: EMG produced TPA metagenomics assembly of the PRJEB12797 data set... | reverse complement strand
GGGAGTTGAGAACAAATACCGAACAAAAACCGCAGTTATCAGAGTAGAACTATATACAGATAACGGTAACAGAAAGTCCTTCAAGGATATGCACTTGATTTACCGCTTGTATTTTCGCTCTGTTGCGGCTTGGCATCAAAACGAACAAGTTATATTCAAACTAACTGTTCGTGCAATATGGATGCAAATAAAAGGAAACAGCGCGTGTCTTTTCAGGCGCGCGCTGATTACATAATACGGAGGTATTATTTTGAGAGTTTACAGAGGCGAAGTCTATTTAGTGGACTTCGGTATAGGCTTTGGCAGCGAACAAGGCGGTATCCGTCCGGCTGTCATCGTTCAAAACAACACAGGAAACCAAATACAGTCCCACGACAATAGTTGTCCCTGTCGCATCCAGACAGACAAAACGCAAATCCCGACACACGTTAGAATCAAAGGTGTTTAATATATAAAAAGATTAATGTTTTTTAAATAGGTTATAAGAAGTCAAATTATCGATTTATAGAGAAATATGCCTGACAAGCCCTTAAGAGAGTATGGTTAATAAGTAGTGTACTTGCTTTGCAATTGTTTTTGAGTCATTTGTTATAATATGTGTTTTAATTCTATATATCACTAATTTTTGCTTTTAGAATAAAATACTATTACAAATTGGATGCATAACTGTTCACAAATTTGTATAAGGAATTTGGTATGATATTAACAGTTTTTACCGACATTTTTCTACATATAAATATATGGACGTTATCTACTATTAGATGTATAATTAAGTTAAATGGGTTAAATCTCTAATTACATATTTGACCATTTTAAGCGGTTGTGTTATATATTAGAATTATTATCATAACTTGAATTTTTCTCATGTTTTGAACAAGTTTCATAAAACTGATTGATTTAATTTTTCTTCTATCTTTTTTTATTAATCTTATCATATTTATTCTGTTGACACGCATAGTTTAATATGGTAGAATTAGTGTTAAGAAAGGAGATGTGTATATGGAGTTTAAAACAGTTAAAGACGTTAGTCAATATGTAATTCCAATTATAGATGATTTTAGAAAGTATCAGTCACATAAAGAACAGGCAGTTAAAAAATTGAGAATAATATTCGCAAGAGAATCTGATTACTGGAAAATAGTCATTGACGGAGGAGTTTTTGTTGCAACTTTCAAGAAGGATCTTGGTAAAACTAGGCGCAAATTCCTCAAAACTTTACTTTATATACTTGATTCTGAGTGGTATAAAGATATAGATTTCGATTTAGAATAATGATATAATTTTTGTAATACAACGAAGGGATAATAAACATGAGAAAAATGTCAATTTTACAAAAGAAAATCTACCAATTAGCTCAGCCTTATAAAAAAAGCAAAGAATATGAAGCCTACGGAATTCTAAAAAAGGATACTGAGAAGGGTTCATCTTTTTGGAGCGCTGACGTTGAAATGATAGAGAAATATGAAGGCTCTAAAATAGTAAAATAATATCTATTATTTGAAAGATGTGATTAAATTGATTGTTGATAAATTGGTAAAGCCGGTAGCAATATTCATTGAAAAGAAATCATTACGAATTGGATGGATTACTTTGCTGTGCACACTTGTAATCTCTATAATTTTGCAAATAATTGTTGCTAAAAATGATTTAACAAAATATGTGCAAAATGAATTAATTATTGGATTCTATTCGTGGATGATTGATTTAAAAACCGATCAACTACTTTCAGTTATTAACGGATTTGCCCTGATTGTTGGAGGGCTTTCTTTTTTTCTGAAAACATGGATTGATTACGATAAAGAAAATATAGTATTTATGCTATTGATTGTAGTAGCAATTGCAATTTCATATATATGCAGAATATATAGTTTTCAAATAATTAGTTTTATGATAACACTTAATGTCGGTGTCTTAATGTTAATTCCTTTTTCGTATCTAATATATCATAGTTTAAGAGATTCAAAACGAAGAAAAGAGAAGAAACATACTCTTTAGGGGTAATAATTAATGGGGAAAAAAACAGATGAGGAAAAACTATATCGAAAAATAGAACAACCATTTGATGATATAGATAAAAACAAAGAGTCCTCAGTTAATGAATTAGTATATTTTTTTAAACTAAGGTTTGATAAAACAAAAATAAATAATGAAGTTTTTCAAAAGATAAGGTTTTACAAAAGCACAATTGTAGCTTTAGATAGTTTGTTTAATGGCTTAAACTACGATCAAGAGAAAAATCTTGCATCAACTTTAGTTAAAGAAATCAGAAAAGAATACTGTCCGCTAACTAACGGAAAAACTAATCGTTGGTTTTTGGCGGCTGTTCTGCATTATTGCTTTGAAGTTTTAAAGGAAATAGATGAGCCATTTCGTGTTTGTTTTGGTGAATTTGACTTAGAAAAAGGTTTGAATGAAGCTTTTTGTAGATTAGTTATTGTATCAAAAATTGAGATACAGTCTAGATTTTTTTGCAATGGAAAAAGAGAATGGTATGGTTTGGTTATTCAAAATGACGGAGAAATCATTAAAGAGAACAATAGCTTTAATGATGATAAAATGTATATTGAAGAATTGTGGATAAAAGAATGGTGTTATAAAGAGAAAGATAATATGAATACAACCGGAACACAAGCACATAAAACACTTCATTGTTTTTTTAATGATGAGAAGAATGAAATATCATTAAAAAATAGTACATATTGGAATTATAGAGAATGTATTTCTAAAGAAGCATCGGATAGAAGTACAAATAGGAAGAAAAAACATAAAAAGAATAAACGCAAATGCTAGTGTTGGAGGAAAACATGAATAATTGGAAATCTTTGATTGTTTCTTTATGGTGTGGAAAATACCATTTGAATGAAAGTAATTCTGAAAGTGTTGTATATAGAACTTTCGGAAACCATGATATCATTGTAATTAAACCTTTTGATCAATCCAGCGCTAGTGATGTATTGAACCGTATGTGGGAAACAACATATTGTTATTCAAAAAGCATTAAAGCCGGTGAATCCATTCATAATCTTTTTGCTTTTACGGATGATGAATGTATTAGCTTTTGGGAATGTAGCTCTCCTTATCTTTTTGTTTCTTCTATTCAAATAAAATATAGTTTTAAGGATGATTTTGAAAAGCAGTTAATTACACAAAAAGAAGAAATAGACAGAATATTTAAAAATTATGGATTCATAAAGAATAGTAATTATGCTATTTATAATTCATTGGATAGTAGTGATTTATTGCTTTTCTTTAAAACGGAAAAATATACTCTAGGTGCAAAAATAATTAATGAAATTACTATTAAAACAACAGTTAAAAATTATGGATACTCTTTTTGTGGATTCGATCCATTGCTTTTGTCTGCTGCTGTAAAAAATCAAGAGGAAATAATCCCCAAAGTTGTTATCTGTTCTGCTTTATCCGATGCTTCAAATTATGAAGACTGGTTTAATGCTTTTACGACAGAATATCCGTATTCTCTAAATGAACGGATTTTTAATAATGTGGTAGATTATATAAATACAAATACTGAATGCTATGACGAATATGTTCATTTAGCTAGACTTGGAAATGAAGATATTTGCATAAATATTTACAATTGTAGAGTCAGCCATTTCTTGCGAATGCTCTGTGATGATAACGGGGTTTTTTCTAATAAAAACACATTAACTATATCTGCTTTTTCAAGACTTAGAATACAGTTCGATTCTGAAATTAGTGACTTATCACCGGCAGAAAAAAGGGGATATATAGAGGGTATCTCTATAATTAAAAATGCCTCAAATACTTGGAAAACACTTTTAGAGAAAAACTCTAGCGCTCATGTTTACAAGGCTATTTCTGAAATATTAGCCGCATCAGAAAACCTTGAAATTAAAGAATTCGCTTTTGATGTTTTAGATTGTATTAGAAATGTATTTCCATTATTCTTGAAAAAAATACAAGAGTATAGTTCTGACAGCATTTCAAAATTCTCTCATAGACAATTTGATAAAGATTTAATACATTTTGCTAGCGGATTAATGTCTATTGCTAATGGTTCATTACATGCTGATAAACTGTTTATTAATGTACCAGGATTTAACGCAGTCCCTTGTGATGCACCATCCAAATTATTGTCATACTATACATCATATATTCAAAAACTAGTATGTGTATTAAATGATACAGAAAAATTTGATTATAGGTTTATTCTTTGTCCGGATTTATACCTCGGAATTGAAGTAGTAAAACTTTTTAGTTATAAAAGTGAAGATTCGCAGTTATTAAAAGCTCGTATTCCTATAAAAAAATTATTTGAACCAAAAGAGCTGTTGATGGAGTTATCTCATGAAGTTGCTCATTTTGTAGGAATTAAAATTCGAGATAGAATAGACAGAGTCAATTATTTATCAGAAATAATTGCATATGAGTATTCTGAATTATTATTGAGACCGATTGAATTAATTCAATCAGATGATATGAATACTTATAGCTCTTCTTTAGAAACAGATATACTGCTATTCTTTAATCCAGAATTAAAGAGTAATAAAACAATATTTGATATGCTTTGCGATGAATGGAAAGATATTTTTGATTTTATAAAGCTTAGCTTATCTGATAATATAGGTTGTATAGAGAATAAAGAATTGTTTTTAGAAGATTTAAAAGTTGATCTTATCAACAATTCAGTTGCTCTTTTGGTTGATAATCATAGTGAAAAATTAAAAAATAAAGCCTTAGATGTTATAGTTCAGCATAAAGATAAATCTACTTCTGTTGATGATTCTGATGATAATGCTTTTTTGCTCTATCGAATATTAGAGCGACACATTGATGAAATAATACTATGTTCTATTAATGAAATAATTGATGCTGCATGTAATTTGTGTTCTGAATCCTTTGCAGATTTGGTAATGCTTTATATTACAAAAGACCCGCAAACATATCTTTATAATATTTTTGAAACAGAAAAAAATGCTTCGTTTTTGTTGGAAGACAAATTAGTATATCCTTGGGAAGTTTCAATTAGTGGGATGAAAGCGGAGAGGATTGTTTCCGTTTTGAAAGCATTAGGGTATAAAATCAAAGATATAGATAATAAGAAAGATGACTTATTTAAAGAGTTTTTAAATGAGCTTTCATATTATGAAAACTCTGATTGTATTAGAATTAAATCCTGTTCTGTGGGTATTATTAATGCAAACTGTCAATATCTTTTAAGATGTTTAGATATGCTAAAGTCTAAAGGAAAAGAGTTTGAAAAGATAGAACAATTATTTATGTCAACTGTTAATAACAATATTAAAGATTGTATGGATTTGTTTAGAGAATGTAATTTTGCCTTTAGAAAGTCTTTAATGGTTGAGAACGATTTAGTTTAGCATAAATAAAGATAATTGAATTAGAACAAACCCGATGTTCAAATGAATGTCGGGTTTGTTCTTTTTTGATATTATAATTCGTTAATCATTTACTTTATTAAGCTAGTACGATTAGCTGTTTTTTCAATAACTTAGAAAAAGTCTGCAAAAAATTCTGAAAAAGTGTGGAATAAAGGGTGAGAGGGTAATTTACCTCTCTTGCCAAAGGATACGGCAAGCCCTTTGACAACCGAATACCAGCACATCAGAAACTTTCCCTTTGTTGTCCTGTACGGACAAGCCACAGAAGCGAACGCTGCTATGTAGCCTTTAGGACTTCGACCTTGATAGGCACAATCAAGGAGGGCGATGACAGACAAAGGGCATAATGATACTTCCGTTTAGTCACAGTCCGAGCGTTAAAAGCGTCGCAAGCAATGAGAACGGCTACGGGCGATCCTCGTAGTATGCCGACAGGCTGATGAGGTCAATATGCGTTGACCGTCTGATGTGTTCCCGTTCGGGGGAGTTGAGAACTAATACCGAACAAAAAGTCGCATTACAGCAGAGCCAATCATTACACAGCTTGCGGCAAACTATGTCCTTAATGGGAAATCAATCACATTGCCGCTTGTATTGCGCTCTGCTGCGACTTGGCATCAAAACGGACAGCTACCCTAAAATTAGCTGTTCGTTCAATATGGATGCATTAAAACGAAAACAGCGCGTATCTGTGACGGGTACGCGCTGAATACATAATACGGAGGTATTATTTTGAGAGTTTACAGAGGCGAAGTCTGTTTAGTGGACTTCGGTAAAGGTTATGGCAACGAACAGGGCGGTATCCGTCCGGCTGTCATCGTACAGAACAATACAGGCAATAAATACAGTCCAACAACGATAGTTGTCCCTGTCACATCCAGACAGACAAAGGCGCATATTCCTACTCACGTTAGAGTAAAAGGCGCTTGCTTTTCAAAAAGATCGCTTGCGCTCACGGAACAGGTTGTGACCATTGATAAAAGAAGAATCATCAGAAGAATGGGCAATATCAAGCTCAAATCACTTTTCAAAATCGGAACCGCGCTTTTGATCGGCTTGGGACTGAATAACAATACATTCAAGAAAGGAATTAAAAAATGATAGGATTTATTATCGGATTATTCGTCGGTTCTTTCCTCGGAGTAGTGGTGATGTGCTGCTGCTTTGTAGCTTCAAAGGCGGATGACGAGATGGAGAGAATGGAATCAGAGCCGTCAGGCGAAAAGAAGGATAGCTGAATATTACCATTTTGTGCTGACAATACTACTCTTACGGTGATTAAGATTAATGGAGGTCATATGCAGATTAATGATAATAATACCGTACTCAAAAGCGCGAGATGCAACGTTCAGAATAACAGAGAATATCAAATCAATCAGGTGCTATATCAAGTAGATCGGTTTTTTGATGGTGATAAGACAATCAAAGAGATTCTTTCCCTAAAAATTTCCAGCGATTATAGTTTATCGCATAATTGATAAGCAAAACGACTTATGATATACTGTTGTTGTTGAGGTTAAGTAAACAGCAGTATGAAGGAGATGACTAAATGAAAACTGCTGTTGCTTTAGCTGATATTTACTTGAGATTATCTCGTGAAGAAGCAAGCTCGGGTGAATCTCAAAGTATCAATAACCAACGAAACATCATTAGACAATACTGTAGTGATCACGGTATCACAATCGTCAGGGAGTTTGTTGATGACGGCTTTTCGGGATCGAATTTTACCAGACCGGGATTTCAAGCAATGTTAAATCATATTAAAACCGGTTTGGTGAATATGGTTATCACCAAAGATTTATCCCGATTAGGCAGAGATATGTCGGAATCAAGCTATTATGCGGAATCGTTCTTTCCCGAACACGATATTCACTATCTCGCAATCAGCGACGGATTTGATTCCGAGCAAGTCAACCTGATGGCACCTTTCCAATTTGCAATGAATGATGTCTATCTAAGAGATTGCTCACGGAAGATAAAACAGGTTATTAAGCAAAAGCGAGTACGCGGTGAATACTGTGCTTGTCCGCCGTTTGGTTATATGCGTAATCCGAATGACAAAACAAGCATTGTTCCCGATCCGAATACAGCTCCGATCGTGCAGCACATTTATGCTCTTGCGGTTAAAGGGTGTTCTGCTCATTCAATCGCCAATATTTTGACTGATGAATCTGTTATAACGCCATTAAAGTACAGAGTTATGTATCGTGATAATTTTTGTGAAAGAGGTGCCGCACACGCTACAGATATTTGGAATCACAATACTGTAAAGCGTATTCTCAAGAATCAGGTCTATCTTGGGCATACAGTCTTGGGAATGACGAAGAAAGCATCGGTTAAATCCAAAAAGAAAGTCAATATTCCGGAAGATGAATGGTGTATCACTTATAATACGCACACGCCACTCATTACTCAGGAAGAATATGATACAGCTCAATATAATATGGGTATGAATACAAAGAGTTGGAGCAAATATGATAATGTCCGAAAAAGTATTTTTAACGGATTGATTTTTTGCAAAAACTGCGGTTCTGCTCTATGTTCATCCGGTTCTGTTTATAAAGGTGAACGAGTAAAATATTGGTATCTTTCCTGTCTGAATATCCCGAAGCGTTCAACTAACCATTGTGAACACGGAGCGCGTATCAAATATGCTGACTTAGTTGAGATTGTAAAATCTGAGCTGAATCATTTTATCTCTCTCAGCAAAAAGGATATTGACGAGATTATTGAAGTTGCTATCAAGGAAAGCTCAAAAAATGCTTATCAGGAAAAAGATAGTCTAAAGAGTATCGAAAAGAGAATCGGTGACATTGACAATATCATCTTGAAACTCTACAACGATAATGCTCTTGGAAAGATTTCTGATGAACAATTATCCTTAATGATTGCTAAACTAAATAAGGAATCTGCATCATTAAAGGCAAGAGTTAAAGAGCTTCAGAAGAAAGCAGTTGAACAGCCGATTGATGAAGCATATAAAACTTTCTTTCACCTTATTGAGCAGTATAACCACATCGACGAATTAACGCCTGAGATCGTCAGAACGTTTATTGAACGAATCGAAGTAGGTGAGAAAATACTGCCCGATGGTTATAAGGTAGCTTCGCACAGTATTCCGTTTAGACAAGATGTGAAAATCACATATCGGTTTATCGGAAACATCGGCAAAGACGAAAGAGCTTTTAATCAGGATGATTTACCTTCAAAAATCGCTTAGTTTTTGATGTAATTGAACGCCAAGGGAAGTAGGCGTTAACCTTAAGCAGGGCTACAACGGAGACCTCACATCTCGTCAGGCAGGTTCTGTCGGCGGCCAGATGGTTAAAAAGATGATTGAGTCTTATGAGAAAGGCTTAAAGTAAGCAGAGAAATAAAATAACCATTAAGTAAATTAAGGTCGGATAAACTAGCGCTGATAATCAGCCTGTCTATCCGACCTTATTCCTTTATTTGTAAAATACTCTGTTTTCCTTACGCGGAATAATTTCCTTTTCTTCAGCGGGATAACCTATAGCGCAGTGGCCTATGCCCTCGAAATCGCCTTCGATACCGAGCTCTTTCAGAATAGCCTTTCCATCCTCGCTTTCAAACTCCTGCTTAGCGCGGTGAATCCAACAGCTTCCCATATCTAACGAATGCGCCGCCAGCATTAAATTACCCATAACAAGACTTCCGTCATATATATATGTCGGAACGCTTTTATCGCCGAGTACAATAAGCATTGCGGGCGCTCCGTAGAACGGGTCGAAGCCTTCGTCCCAGCCTCCGATTTTTCTGTTCATTTCCATAATTTTATCTCTCAGCTTCTTATCGGTTACCGAAACTATAACAGTTCCCTGTTTATTCCTTCCGCTCGCGGCGTAAAGTCCCGCTTCGATAATCTCATTTAAAGTGTCCTTGGGAACAGCGTCAGGCTTAAAATTTCTGATGCTTCTTCTTTCCTTCATCGCTTTTAGAACTTCGTTACTCATATATATCACCTTTCTAAAAAATAATTTCTTCTATCTTTTCGGGGAAAATATTATCCTCGGTACATAGCATAATTTTAACATCACTCAGCATATACTCTTTAAAAAAGAAGGTTCGTCCTTGGTATTTAAACATATCGGGAAGCCTGCTTAAATCAAGAGATGAGATCTTAAAATGAAACCCTTCTCCGAGGCATTTTATAAAAGCTTCCTTTCGCGTCCAAAGCTGATAGAAATACTCTTTTTTATCGGATGTATTCTTTAATATATTCCGCTCGTTTTCGTGGAAAACAATTTTACCCAGCCGTTCGAAATCGTTGTCCTTAACCGTTTCGATATCACATCCGACTTCACTGTCGGAAACCGCGATTATTACATAATCGCCGCTGTGAGAAATATTAAAAAACTTTCCATTTCCCGCAAAAGGCTTGCCGTATTTTCCGAGTTTTATTTCAGAATTTTTAAAAAATTTATTAATTAACAGTCCTGCGCACAACGAGGCTTTTTTATCTCTTTCGTGTTTAAGGCGGTTTATTTTTTCGCGCCTGTAAGCAGGTACATCATTTAAAAATAAATCTATATTAAAAATATTGTTTATGTTTGTATAATAAAATTTCGTCATAATAATATAGGGCGGAAAACCGCCCCATTCCTTTTATTAATATCCTTCTTTACCTGTTAAGGAATCGTCGTCGACAATCCAGTCCTCAACGTAAATAGCGGTAAAATCTTCCTTGCTGTTACGAACTACAACGCGTTTTATACCCGCGTTAATAATCATACGCTTGCACATAGCGCAGGAGTTAGCGTTCTCGACATATTTACCTGTGCCGTACTCCTTGCCTACCAGATACATAGTCGCGCCTATCATCTGCTCTCTCGGAGCGTGGATAATCGCGTTAGCTTCAGCGTGAACGCTTCGGCAAAGCTCATAACGCGTACCTCTCTGAACGTTCATCTTCTCACGGATACAGGAACCTAAGTCGATACAATTCTTTCTTCCTCTGGGAGCTCCGACATAACCCGTCGAGACAATCTGATCATTGTTAACAATGATTGCTCCGTAGTTTCTGCGGATACATGTACCTCTCTCGAGAACAGTCTCGGCAATATCAAGATAGTAGTTTTCTTTATCAATACGCGGCATAGTCAATTCCCCCTTAATCTTTACTATAATAATGTATTATTTAAGCGATTTTGTCAAGTAGTATTTAGCGCTTTTACGCAACTTTCACATACTGTTTTATCCATATACTTTTTAAGATTAGCGGTTTTTCCGCAGAACACGCAGGTATCCTCAGCCTTAGCGATAATTATTTTGTCTTTTTCAACGTCAATTTTCAGCATATCGTTAAGCTTAATTCCGACTTCCTCGCGTATATCCTTAGGCAGAACCACCCTGCCTACATCGTCAATTTTTTTATAGCTTGTATAAGCCATATCCTTCACCCCTTTTATAGGGAATTTTACCAAAAATTGACAAAAAAGTCAACAAATTACAATAATACGTCGATTATTGTCACATAGGTGTTTTGTATGATGAATTATATTTTTGCGGGTATAATTATATGCTCGCTTATATGCGCCGTTTTAACAGGAAATTCTCAAGCGCTTTCCAA
>ERZ842401.7655-NODE-7655-length-10974-cov-21.669567_pt1 | contig 10974 bp, 10 predicted proteins | sample MGYA00521270_ERZ842401 | MGnify/ENA primary metagenome ERZ842401 (study PRJEB31892, sample SAMEA3878208) | bioreactor metagenome | biome: Moose rumen | place: Sweden | collected 2011-10 | study: EMG produced TPA metagenomics assembly of the PRJEB12797 data set... | reverse complement strand
CCCAGTACCTGGCTATGATGTCCGTGTAGGCAATGCCGTTGTACTCCTTGGGGAATGCCGGACACGGAGACTCTTTTTCCGGACACGGATTGTTCGGATTGCCCGGATTATCTTTTGAACACGAATTGCCCGAATCGCCCGAATCATTCGTCAGATTAGTGTTATTCGTGTTCGAATCGGTTGCCGAACCTGTCGAAGCATCGGTTGCTGAGCCTGCCGAAGCATCGGTTGCCGAACCTGTCGAAGCATCGGTTGCTGAGCCTGCCGAAGCATTATCTGTGGTTTCTGTGCTGTCTGTGCGCCCCCCGGCAACGCACTCGGCCACCTCGAAGATGCCGTCGTCGAGGAACAGCAGGTCTTCGCTGTCGGCCGTGGTGGTGAAGAACACGCGTGTGATGTCCTTCGCGCCGGTGTCGAACTCCACCCCCAGCAGGTCGCTTGCCCAGCGCAGGTTCTCCTCCTGGCTCAGCTCCTCGCGGCGGCGGAACACCAGGTGGTATCCCGCACCCCGCGCGCTCTTCTCCAGCATCAGCAGGCCCAGTGCCTGGCGCTTCCCGAGGATGCGCTCCTTCACCGCCTCCATCTCGTCGGCCTCGATGTGGTCGACGTCCATCCCCACCGTGGTGCTCATCCTGGTGGCCCCCTTCAGCTTCCCGTCCTCGCCCGGCAGGCAGCTGTAGTTCATCTGCGCCAGCCGCATCTTCAGCTTCTCCTCGCCTTCGCGCACGGCCTTCACGAGGGTGCGCTGCTTGCCGCTGTCGCGCAGGGCGAGGTATTGTTCCCTTGTCGTCACGGCATGCATCATCTTCTTGCCGTCCTTATAGTTGATTACATAAACACTCATCTCTTTAAACTTTAAACTTTAAACTTTAAAACATTACATATTCCAGTTGGTTTCCGAGGGTCTCGTCTTGATGAAGGCAGCCACCTCCTCCGTCTCGTCCTTGAACATGGTCTCGACGAGCGCCTTGCCCAGTCGTTTGGGGAAGCGCAGCTGGATGATGATGTCGTTCACCGTCTCCTTCACGGTGCCGTGAGCCGTCCGGAAGAGCATGTTGTAGCGGCTGCCGCTGTCCACGGCATAGGGGCGGAAGCACGAGGTGCCGTCGTCCTGCGTCACCATGCGCCCTTTCTGGCTCACGCGGTCGCCGTGCAGCACCAGGTGAGGGTTGTCCTCGTAGGCGCAGCGGTAGATGTTGATTTTCCCGTTCTCAGCATAGGTTGTCTGAGTGTCGATGTTGACAGTGTCAACGAAAATATTATTTCTATTCATTGATGTTGAAATTTACGAGCCTAGGAAGAAGCGAAGGTAGTTTGAGCTCATTTCATCGATACTTCTCCGCCCGTTCTTTCAACTCAGGTTAATAAATAATGTACTGTCGGTTCCGTTTCCGAAATCCGATGCAAAAGTACCATGCGATTATGCGACCGAACCATTCCGCCAAAACAAAAAATTCGGTCGCACGTCGTCCCGTCCCCAACCCCCTGACCCGCCGCAAGAAAAAAAGTCAAAAAAAAATTTTGCGACCGAACCGCCAAATTTCAATCGCACGATTCAATCGCAAACAATTCACTTTTTGCGAATATGTTCAGATTATTTTGTGATTTTTCGGCGAAACCATCGTCACAATATGCAATATAGTAATGATTAAGGTAACCTCTAATAATACATCATTGTCGCGTCTCTTCGAGACGCACGGACTCTCTATGTTGCTGCACCACACTGCGCTACGCTTGTATGGTGTTATTAGCACTTCGTGCATTCAGCCTCTTCGAGGCTATTTTTAGAGGTTGCCTTAAATAATAACATGATACACACAGGTCCGCGTCATATTCTTATTAAAAATGTAGCGAAACGGCAAAGTTCGTTCATAAAAATGTAATGTTTTCTAAAAGTTCGTTCATTTTTTTTGTATCTTTGCAGTCGGAACAACACCTCATCAGAATGAACAGAAACGTTATAAATCAACTGATTGAATGGAAGAAATCACCCCTCAGAAAGCCATTGATCCTACTGGGTGCCCGTCAGGTGGGCAAAACCTATAGTCTTTTGGACTTCGGCAGGAACCACTATAAGCATGTGGCGTATATCAACTGCGATGACAACGACGAGGTTCGCAACCTCTTTATGCAGGATTACAATATCGACCGCATCGCGCTCGCCATCTCCGCCATCACAGGCGTCCCTGTCCTCCCCGGCGAGACACTGATCATCCTCGATGAGATACAGGAGCTTCCCCGGGGCCTTGCCTCGTTGAAGTATTTCTGTGAGCGCGCGCCACAATACCACGTCTGTGTGGCTGGCTCCTTGCTTGGAATCACCTTGCGACATGGCGAGTCTTACCCTGTGGGAAAAGTCGACACCATCCAGATGTTCCCCATGACCTTTGACGAGTTCTTGGAGGCAAAAGGCAAAACAGAAATGGCTCGTCTGTTGGTCAAAAAGGATTGGGACACGCTGTCTATCCTGCATGAGATGCTTGTCCAATACCTACGTGAATATTATTTTGTAGGCGGTATGCCCGAAGTGGTGTCGACTTATCTGTCCACGACAGATACAAACAGTGTCCGTCGCGTACAGAACGAGATATTGTCGGCATACAGAAACGACATCGCCAAACATACCACCGACGAACAAGCCAAGCGGATTGCGCAAGTGTGGGCTTCCATGCCTTCGCAGCTCTCCAAAGAAAATCGCAAGTTTATCTACGGTATGGTCAAAAAGGGTGGCCGCGCCAAGGACTTTGAGTTGGCCATACAATGGCTGGTTGACGCAGGTCTTGTCTTGAAGGTGGGACGTGTGACGACACCCTCCATGCCACTGAAAGGCTATGAGGACCTCTCTGCTTTTAAGCTCTATCTGCATGATGTCGGACTGCTTGGAGCTATGACCGACATCCCCCCCGCCTATCTACTGATGCCTAACGACATGAAGGAAATCAAGGGTATGTTCTCCGAAAACTATGTGTGTACGCAGATAGTTGCCGGCACAAGGAAGAGCCTATTCTACTACAGCAAGGAAAACAGTCCCTTGGAGATCGACTTCCTGTTGCAGCATGATACGCAGATTGTGCCCATCGAGGTGAAATCGGAGACCAATCTGCGGTCGAAGTCGATGAATACCTTCCTTCAATCGCATGCGCAGATGCGCGGCATCCGATTCTCAATGAGTATGTATCGCCAACAGGAACGCCTCACCAATGTCCCCCTCTACGCCGCCGGCTGCTATTTTGGATGATGTCACCCTGCCCCCGCGTGGAACGAGGCAAGGTCCCCCATCATCCCGAGGACTAAGCCGTCAGGCATTCAGGTGGGTGTTTGGTAAATTCCTAAATCGACCAGCTATGCTGCAATGTGAATTAAGCAACCATTATCAATAGAGATGAACAAGATAGAACCATACACTCCGACCCATCCGGGGCGAGGTAATCAAGGATGAAATCGAATATCGTGGTGTGTCGCTGCGGGCGCTGGCCACGCAGATAGGGGTTTCCTACAGCCAGCTGAACGAGGTGCTCAATGGCAAGCGGGCTTTGAATACCGAGATGGCGATGCTGATAGCTGTCGCCCTCGACATCGATGCGGAGCCGCTGCTGCTGATGCAGACGCGCTACGACATCATAACGACGCGTCGCAACAATGCTTTTTCGCGGCGGTTGGCTTCGATAGGGCATGTGGCTGCCGTGCTGTAGGCTCTTGATGGCAAGTCTTTAGTGGCTCTGCACATACTCCCGCACCCAGTCGGCGTCGTACTTCTCGTCGCTCCGTACCTCGGCGAACCACGTCTCCTTCAGCAGCAGCTGCTGCCGCTGCATACGTCCGCTACATATCCTCCATACTCAACCCCGCCGTCTTCACCTCCTGGCCGCGATACAGGTGTCGCTGCATCTGGGTCACTTTCTCCCGCAGCCGTGAGGGACTGTACTTCTGCTGACTGCGTTTCACCTCGTAGGCCTCCACCTCTCCTTCCAACGTCTCAGCCACGATATCAATCTCAAAATCATCGCTATTGCCCTTGGCGTTCACCCCGCCACCGGCCTGCCACCACCCACCGATCAGCTTATATCGGCGGCTCTCCATCATCTTCTGCCGGAACCACCGCTCCAGCGCGATGCCCGAAAACGTCGTGTAGTCGTCTGCCATTATCCGCTCCAGTGCAGGCAGGTTCTGAATCTCTATCAGAGAAGCATACCGGTGGATGTACCTGAACCAGAACCTGAAAAAATTGTCCTGAATCTCGTAGCGTACCGTCTGACTGCCCTCTTTCGCACCCATAGGCCGCTTCTTCCTGATGATGCCGTATCTCTCCTCCAGCACCTTCAACTGTCCGCCCAGACTCTTCACACCCAGTGCCGTCTCAATGTCGCTCTGCGTCACGTCGCCGTGCGCTATCTGGTCCAGTATGCTGAAATACGTGCCATACTGCTTGCCGAACTCCTGCACCAGCACCGAACGGCCTTCCTCGATGAAGTAACTGTCGCCGCTCCCGCACACGTAGTGCAGCATCTTTTTCACATTCGTGCAGCGGTTGTTCATCAACTGCTCGATATATCGTGCCACGCCACCCGTGATGGTCCACAACGCCAGCAGGTCCTCGTTTGTATAGTCCGCCTTATAGTCGCCCAGGATCTCCCGCATCGTCGATGTGGAGAATGGCTGCAGCTTGATGGTGCAGTCGTCCCTCCCGAAAAGCGGCTGTCCCTCATCCTTGAAGATCTTCTCCATCATCCTGAAGATGCTGCCCGACACAATCAGACACACCTTCGTCTCCTTCTTGTACTTGTCCCACAGCTCTTGCACGTCGCTGAACACGTCGGCATTCACATTGTCGAACTCCTGGAACTCATCGACAAACAGCGTAAACCTACGGCGCTTGCCAATCTCCAGCAACAGTTGCAGCAAACCCCTGAAGGTCACGATGCCCTCCGGCACATATTCATCCACCAGTTTTGCTCGCACCTCCTCGCAGTACGTCCTCACCAGCGTCGCCTCCGTCTTGCGACCCACAAAGAAGTACAGCCCCGGCGCATCCTCTTTCGACTCCTCCATCAGCCTGTAAACCAGACTCGTTTTGCCCACGCGCCTGCGGCCCGTCAGCACCACGAACCTGCTACAATCCTCGTATGCCTGTCGCTGCATTTCCCGCAAGCGTTCCATTTCCCGTTCTCTGTCATAGAACTTTTTCATATTGCCTTTCTTTTATCGTTGTAAATTTTACCGTTGTTAAATTTCATACGGCAAAATTACAACAATTTTTCAAATCGGAATAGCCAAGTCGAAGGTGCCGCCCATATCCAGCTCCTTTTCGGTTGCCATGTCGAAGAGCGTCAGGTCCACCGTCGAGCCACGCGTATGGCCGCTTTTCTCCATGATATACTCCTGTTCGAAGAGCACACCCTTGTCGAGGTCGGGGTAGGGTTAGTGATTAATGTTTTAAGTCTGAACTCTACATTCTGAATTCTACAATCCACATTGCAGTGATGAGCGCCGCAGCGGGTGCCGCAGCCTCTTCCGCATTCGATAGCGCCGGTCATGCCGCTCTTTTTGGCGCATAACCGTGGCCAGGCGATCGTCGGAAAACTGGCCTCGCTCTGTCAGGTAACGTTCCATGAAATAACGAAAATCCATCGAATGTGGGAACACCAGCAGCGTGCCGATGCAGTCGGTCATCCGTGGTGTGCGCCCATACGGTATGAACTTCATGCGGTTTATGTCGATCAACGTGAACGACCAACGGCCATCTATACGGTTGCACAGGATGTTGCCCACGTTGAAATCGCGGTCTATCACTCCTGCCGAATGAAGTCGCGCCGCGTAGGCGGCAAAGCCGTCAAGCAACGCCCTGTCGCGCATGTCAAGCTGCGCAAAAGGAGTCCCCTCGTGGTAGCGGTATACAAACCAACCGCGCTGATATACACCACACATGCGCTGCTCGACACAGGCTATAGGCGACGGTGTGTCAACCCCACGTCGTCGAAGTTCCAGCGCGTTATTGCAGGCACGAAGCCCCTTGCTCGGTCGCAAGAAGCTGTATACCAATCGTTGCAGGAAAACCGGACGCTTGTATCTTTTCACCACCACACGCGTCCCGTCGGGTAGCTCCATGCGCTTCACCACATTGCGCGCCTCATATATCACCGTCCCAACCTCGTCGAACCGGTCGGGCAAAGCCATCAGCCAATCCGACACCTCGTGTTCACCGCTTTGCCATACGACACGCACATCCTCACGGGCAAGGCCGCGCCTGTTGGTGATATTGCCCATTGTATGGGGGTCAGAGTTCCAGGGACTGCTGGCCATCGTCGGCAGCGGCTGGCTTTTCCTTTTTGCCGCGCTGCTCATTGTCGGCATTCGCGCGCTCGCCAAACTCTTTGGCCGTCACCTTTTCGACCTCGGGTTTGATTTGCTCCTTGAAAAGCCCGAACGTCTTGTCAACATATATGCGGTCCACTATCTGGCTTACGTTGGCGCGGTCGGCGGCAATGCTTTGGGCGGCCTTTTCGATGCGTTCCTCGGCGGCCTCGGGTGTCTCGTCGGCCTCGCCGTGGTCGTTGCGGCGCAGTATATCTTTCACATAGTCGACAATCTCGTTGTGGCTGGGCTCGATATTCTTTATTTTGTTGAGGGCTGCATCCAAAATCTCCCACTTCAAGGCCGGGAGGTACTTGTCGCCCCACTCGGCATCAAGTTTCTCGGCGGTGAGTTCTTTGTCGTTGTCGCGCGAGAGGATCCAGCGTTTCATGAAAGCCTCGGGCAGCGTTGCGCCGAAATTGTCGAGCAGCTGCCTGCGCACCTGGTTGACAAAAAGAATGTGGCACTGCTCGTCGTTGGCCTTCTCTATTTCCTTCGATACGGCCTTGCGGAACTGCGCCTCGTCCTTTATGTCCTCGCCCGGATAGACCTGTGCAAACAACTCGGCGTCGACCTCATGGGGCGTGATGCGCGAACAGCCGCTGATCGTGAACTCGACGTCGGACTTGAATTTCTTGGCAGCGGCGGCTTCCAGACGGAAGTTCTTTTCGATGAAAGCCGACCCGAAGGCCTTGAACGCGTTGAAAACGACTTTCTCGTCGTTCTTCTTGCCAACGATGCTCTGTCGTATATCGGCATCTTTCACATCCTTCACCTCGAACGAGATGAACACGCTGACACCACCCTCTTTCTCCTTGCCATCCTTGCCCAGCTCGACTGCCTTGCCATAGACATGGTCTTCCTCGCCGACGGTGTCGGGGGTTTCGAATTTGCCGTAGCGCTTGGCGATGTTTTCAATCTGGCTGTCGACCTCTTTGGCGGGTACTTTTATCTGGAGAAGCTTGGCATCGACTTTCCCCCAGTCGATATCGACCTTGGGCATGAGTGCGGCATCGAAATAGAAAACGAAGTCGGTCTGATGGTCGAAGTCGGGTTTTCCGGTTTTCTCGTCGTTTGAGAGCGGCGAACCCAGCAGCTCGAGTTTCTCATCGTCGATGTACTTGTAAAGATTCTGGGCAATGATGTTGTTCACCTCGTCGGCGATGAACGCGGGTTTGTACATACGCTCAATCATCCCCATAGGGGCCATACCTTTGCGGAAACCAGGTATGACAGCCTTTTGGCGGTATCGCTTAAGTTGCTTGGTGACGGCCTCGCCATAGTCGGCGGCGGCTACTTCAACCTTGATACAAAGTTCCAAATCGTTTAGGTTCTCTCTTGTAACGTTCATTTTTGTTATTGTGTTTATTTGTTATTATCTCCGCAAAAGAGTGTGATTTTTTGAGTTTGCAAAAGTACTAAATAATTCGTGATTAGTGATTAGTGATTAGACTGAATTCGTGATTTGTGATACATTCTGAATTCTACATTCTACTACCATTAAAAGCCCACGCCGAGGGCCTGCAGGTGTCCGTGGTATGTTCCGCTGCCGGTCTGGTTGGGGGTTGGCAGTGTGAAAATCAGGCTTTTGCTGCCGTCCGACAGTTCGTGTGGTGTGCGTCGTGCCGCAAATATCCCTACACCCTTGCCATCGTTGATATTGGAGTAGGCCAGGCGGTTCTGGACAATGGTGTTCACCGGCTCGGTAGACTTGATATAGGCATTGAGGTCCTCGTTGCAGACGTTCATAAGGATGTCGACGGTGTCGCAGAAGCCTTTTTGCTCGTTGTCGCCCGACTCGATTATGGCATTCTTTATGTTGGCAAAATAGGACGACTCGCCGACTTTCGTCTCGATTTTGCTGCTGTTGCCCGACTGTGTGACCACACCGACCTTGACGTCGACATAATACTTCTTTGTTTTGTCGTAGACAAAATCATTGTTTGCGTTGAAACTGCCGTGGTAATAGTAGAACCTCACGACCGGCTCGTAGCGCCGCGCCCGCATGAGGGTTTTCCACTCCATGTCACATTCGCCTCCGCTGAAGCGGAACTCGCGGTCGGACGGCACCAGCGGGTTGGGTTTGTCGAGTGCCGACAACTCAAGGGTTGGCTTGTCGATGAGCTTGCCCACAAGCTGTGTGGTGGCCGTGGCCACAGTCTCGCCCGTATTGTTGTTCTTCACCACAAGTTTGTACACATAGTCGGGATTGAGCCAGCCGAAAGTCGGGGCATAGTAGACCGGCTGGGCGCCGCCGGCAAAGAGGCCGGTATCCTTGCCGTCGCGCACGGTGTAGGTGAATACTTTTGTGTCGACGGGGGTGTCGCCTTCGACAGTAAGCGAGTAGTCAGAGCCGAGCTTGCCACGCCATTTCTCGATGCTTACGGTGATCTCGTCCTGGCCATAGTAGATTGAATCGCTTATCTGCGTATAGTTGTAGAGGTTGTCGCTGCCGAGGTAGCACCGTTGCACACGGACCCAGGTGGTGTCGTCGAACTGGTCGAGCAGGCACCATACAACCGGCACATCCTTCCATTCGGCGTTAGGCGAAAAATCGACCTTGCACGAAACAAATGCTGTCAAGCAAACCACTGATGCTAAAAAGAGTTTCTTCATATCGTTTAGTTTGTCTTAATCATTTTGTTGACCCGACAATGCCGTGATAACCTCTGCCGCACAGAAGCATCCGAACAGAGCCGGCATATATGAAATCACACCGACAACGGTGCGTTTGTTTTGCGATGGTTCCTCGCACACAGCTTCGTCACGCACCTTCTCGGTCGAAAAAACGGCCCTTATGCCGTCGCGCACATCGAGCCGGTGCAGTTTTTTGCGCACCATGGCCGCCAACGGGCATGTGTGGCTCCTGGAAATGTCGGCGACCTGTATTTTGGATGGGTCGAGCTTGCCGGCGCTCCCCATGGCACTGACGACGGGAAGTCCCAGCCTGCGGGCATGATAGAGCAGGAACACTTTGGGCGAAAGAGTGTCGATGGCATCGACCACATAGTCGAACGGCACAGTGCCGGCGGGTGAAGCCGGCGCGCCTTTCTCCAAAAGCTCCACCATAGCCTCGTCGCGCAGAAAGGTGTTTAGCGCCGTGACCTCGCACCCCGGGTTTATGTCGTGGAAGCGCGCTTTGAAAAGCTCGGTCTTTGCCTGCCCCACAGTCGAGTCGAGGGCAATAATCTGCCTGTTGATGTTGGACCGGCTCACCGTGTCGCCGTCGACAATGGTAAGCCTCCCAACCCCTGCACGGCAGAGCATCTCGGCGGCATAACCACCCACGCCACCCAATCCAACCACCAACACATGCGACCGGCCAAGGCGCTCGACACCGCATGAGCCAAGCAACAGCGAGGTCCGCGAAAGGAATGTGTCGGTCATTGGGGTTGAGGATGTCATAATTGATTTATCTGCTCGTTAAGCCTGAATTCTACTTTCTAAATTCTGTATTCTACAGCGGTAGACCTATTTTCCGATGACTTCGTTGAGGATTATCTCGTCGGTCATCAGCCAGGGACGCAGACCCTTGTTTTTGTGCCACGACGGAATGCGACCCATGTTTTTCGCCACGACTTTCACATACTTCACTCCGGGCTTGTCGACAATCACCTTGATATTCACCAGTTGTGAGGTGTTCATATCGTTCGACTGCGGGTCGTAGGTGATTTTAGCCGGAATGGGGTCGGTAAAAGCGACACCGTCCGTCGACACCATGATGTCGACGGCTGTCGGCGCAAATGCCCATGCATCGGGATTGTGGGCGAAGCGCAATTCGACGCTTTCGAGGTTGATTTCGGTGGTCAGCTCGAGCGTTGCCGCAAGGTCGGATGCCGAAAAGCCCAGCCAACCGGCCGACAGGTTGTTCACCTCGCCAGTCTCGCCGTCGTAGAGGGCGCTCTGGAAATTGTGGTTGTAGGGCGTGTTGGGCTTGTGGTCGAATGTAACCGACTTGACATAATCGAAGCTGAAATGGGCACGCGTGACAAATGATGCGGCATAGCCATTCTTGTAGGCACGTGCCGAAACGACAGTGGACGAGGAGATTTTGAACGGAGAGCTGTAGAGCGGCGATGTTTCGTTGGGTTCGGAGCCATCGAGGGTGTAGCGGATTTCGGCGTCGGGCACCGTTGAAGTGATTGTAATGGACATAGGCGCGTTGAAACGGTCGCGGTCCTTGTTTACGACCGGCATCGGCAAGACACCCGATTCGACCACCGGATAGGCTATCCGACGGAAGTCCTCGGCGTTGTTGTCGCCCAGGTCGTAGCCACGCAGATGGAGTTTGAACCGATACTTGCGGTCCTTCAGCAAAGCCGCGTCGGCCGTATGGTAGCCGGCAGCGGCGCTGCCCACACCGCTCATCCTGAAATCGATGTGCACAGCCCTGCTGCCGCCTGGTTTCAGGCTGCTGCTCGCCGTGGCCCCGTCCAACTGACGGTCGGTGTAGTTGCACACAGCGAAACCGAACGAGGTGTCAATCATATCGACAAAGAGACCCTTCGTGCCATTGTGGAGAGCGAACCAGCGGGTATCGGCCCGGTTGCCCGAGGATTGTGCTGCCGTGTAGTCGAAGGCCATACGGCCGGACTGTTCAGAATAAGAGCCTATGTCGCCAGC
>ERZ842401.7654-NODE-7654-length-10975-cov-19.145604_pt1 | contig 10975 bp, 15 predicted proteins | sample MGYA00521270_ERZ842401 | MGnify/ENA primary metagenome ERZ842401 (study PRJEB31892, sample SAMEA3878208) | bioreactor metagenome | biome: Moose rumen | place: Sweden | collected 2011-10 | study: EMG produced TPA metagenomics assembly of the PRJEB12797 data set... | reverse complement strand
TACATGGCTGAAAGAAATCAAATATGAAGATTCGTGGATGCAGGAGGCTTTTGAAGTCTACCTTACCACAGTTACAAACCTGATGGCTGACGTTCAGCTTATGGATGAAAAAATTACACAAATGGCAGGCAATGAACTGATAAAAGAAAAAGTTGACAGGCTCATCTGTATTTCAGGAATAGACATAATGACGGCGGTTTCCATAGTAGTGGAGATATTCGAGTTTACAAGATTTCAAACTGCGCGGGCATTCGCACACTTTCTCGGACTCTGCCCTAGCGAAGACTCCAGCGGACAGAAAGAAAGACGTGGCTCAATAACAAAAGCAGGAAACGGTGTCGTAAGAAAACTGCTTACGGAATCCTCCCAGTCCATAAAAAGAACCAGCATTGTAAAATCAAAACGGATTATTCACAGGCAGGAAGGTGCAAGCCCTGCGGTGGTAGCTTATGCGGACAGGGCTGTCAAACGCATTCGAACAAAGATGCAGTCGATGGAAAGGCGTGGCATAAAATCAAACATAGCGACAACGGCAGGAGCAAGAGAATTGGCCTGCTTCGTCTGGGGAATGATGACCGACAATATCGCCTGAAAAAATCAGAATGAATATAAATTGAAAATAATAAGATGGAATGACTTCTAATCCTGTCAGGCAGAAGTGCTGTCAGTTGGTTTTCCATTAAAATGGAATATGGCAAGTCTTAAAAAGAAAAAACAGCAGGTTTGGGCAAGATCCTGTTATCTTCGATAAAACTATGGAACATTTGTTTCTTACGAACAAATGACTTCCGATTTTAGACACGGTGGTTAATTGCCGAAAAACACCTGTTCCTGCTGTTTTTTTCTTTTTTATCTTGACAAAAGGCACAACATATCAGTTTTTTATCAGTCTTGCCACTTTCAAAGGAGCCCTTGAATGTGTCCTCCTGTAAAAAATCAATAATTTTGCGTTCGACGAGTTTTTTCTGCCGGGTATCATACACGCACAGGGCATATCTCACGCGGACAGTAAAAGCTGTTTTCGGCTTGAAGAGGGAGGGAATAAGACAAAGCTGCCCCAAAAGAATTCCGGTTCCGCTAAGCGCGAGCCCCGCAATCTCGCTCGAAGAAAGATTGTCAAAATCAAAGCCTCTGTCAAAAATTACAAGCCCCCCTGCCACGCCCGCAATAGTGAGCGCACTGCCCGTTGTTGCAAGGGCTTTCTGAAAACGTCCTGAATCAATCCAAAAAATATGGGATTCCAGAACATCCACAAACGTAACGTAACGGTGCTTGCCTTGGTAAACGGCCAAATCCTGAGGGGTAAAATCCCCGAAATACAAGGCGCTTTCATCTGTCGCGATTCTGCTTTCCGCAAGCGCATAGGGAAGACGCTTCATCGGAATTGCATCCCGCAGATCGCGCCAGTATTCGTAGCCCGAAGTATATGCGTCATTGTCACGGACAGAGACCCCGAGCAAATCCAAGACAAATGATTCCTGTGGCGAAGCGGAAGAGGCAACGGCAAGCAGATTGATGTTCGACTTATAGCCAATGAAGTCAAAAAGCGGTTCATCATTTTCTTTTGCCGGACTGAGAAAAATCTTATATACTTCAGGGGCAGCGGCTTCGTTTATCGGTCGAGACACAGGAAGCAAAGCAAAGGACTGCCAGCGCGGCGACTGCAATAACAGGCATTAAAATTCCTCCTCTTCAAACAAGGGGCTGAGTTTTTCGTCAAGATAGTCAGCATGAAGCCTGACAAGGTTTTCGTCATCGGGGTTGATATTTGCATCAAATTCTTTCTTGATTTTTTTCCTGATGGCAGAACGCATAAAAAACGGTGCATCAGCAAGTTCTCTCTCAATCTTGATCTTCGCGTAACACAGGACAATCATATCTACCTTTCTCAAGCGTTCCGGTCCTGAGATTCCGTGCGCCGCAAGCACTCTTTCCATCTCCTCCTCGCCGATTACTTTGGCAACGTCATCCATATTCATCTGTTCATCAACATAGTTATACCCCCGTAAGTCTTCGGAGATTGCGGCGAATTCATCCGCAAAAGAAATCACATCTTGCTCCGTGAGCTGCGCAGACGGCGGCACTTTTGCTGTTTTTGCAAAAGCACAGCACAGGCAGGCAGTCATAATCAGAATTGCAGAAATCAGTTTTCTTTGCATTTTGGAACCTCCATAACAAATGCTTTTGTATAGTTTGGAATAGCAAAGCTGACATACAGTTTTCCGCCGTGGAGCAGGACTGCCTTTCGGGCGATAGCAAGCCCCAATCCTGAATTCTTGCCGGAAGTCCGCGCCCTGTCGCCAGAAACAAACGGCAAAAACAGCCTGTCGGCATCCTTCCTTTCTATCTGACAGCCTGTATCGGCGACGGCGAGCACTGCGCACTTCTTTTCGTCGGTGATTCTTATAAGCACGCCCGTTCCCTTTGGATTATGCGAAATTGCATTTGAAAGGATGTTTCCCACGGCGCGGGCAAGCTCAGCCCTGTCAATCATCACAAAAATCTTCCACCCCGGAATGTCAACATCCAGATTCATCCCGTGCGACTCAAAATCGTTGTAATAATCTGCGGCGATTGCCCTCACAAAACTGCAAAAATCAGATTTCTCCCTGCAAAGCTCCAAGCGTGCCGCCCCCAGCTTGGAATATGACAGCATTGATTCCAGCAGTGCGTTCATCTGTACCGCCTTGCTGTGGATTGTCTCTAGCACCTCATCCTGCTTTTCCTGCGGAATCATTTTGTCAATCAATGACGATGAGAAACCGACCACGCTTGTGAGGGGTGTCTTAAGGTCGTGCGCCAGGCTCGCATACATAAGGCTCTGTTCCTCAGTCTGGCGCACGGATTCCTCTGTGATGGCTTTTTTCACAAGCCTGTAAAAGATGAAAGCCGCAATCACAAAGAAAAATGCATTCAAAATCAGGAACAGCACAATCAGGGATATAAACAGCCCCTTTGCCTGCGGTTCAAAAAGCGGTGACAATACATCAAGGCTGCTGTCCATCGCGGAAACGGCAAGCTGCAACATAAAAGCGCAGATAATAAAATACAGCATAATTTTTTTTCGAAGCTTTCTCATACATTACCTCCTGAATTTTCATTCTGCTCCGTACACTCAAACCTGTAGCCAAGCCCTCGAATATTTGTAATTCTGGCTTTTCCGATTTTCTCACGCAGATGGCTGATTGTGACGCGAATCGTGTTGTCGTCAACGGTGCCTGAATCTCCCCAGCCGCGTTCATAAATCTGCTCGACAGTGAAAACTCGACGCGGCTGCTCCATGAACATTTCAAGAACTCGCAGTTCAACCTTTGTCAGGTCAAAGGACTTCTCTCCGTCGGACACCACACACTCATCCTTGTTCAGCACAAGACTGCCGGCGGAAATGAGCCTGACAGATTCTGGAACGGAGAGCTTTCTTCCGCCGGCATTCTGCACTGCAAGCATCTTGCGCAACTGAGCCTTTACCTTTGCAACGACTTCCAGCGGCTCAAAAGGCTTGGGAATGTAGTCATCAGCGCCAAGGTCAAGTCCGAAAATCCGATCAGAAAGCTGTGTCTTGGCTGAAATCACGAGAAGGGGTATCAGGCTTTTTTCGTCATCGGACTTCTCTCTCACAAACTTTATGAGCTCATAGCCGTTCATCTGCGACATCATGATGTCCACAATCAGGAGGTCAATCCTTTCGTTTTTAAGAAGATGTACAGCCTGCTTCCCGTCAAAGGCTTCAAGGACTGCAAAGCCTTCTGCCTCAAGGTAAAATTTCAGCAGGGAGACAATCTCTTTTTCGTCATCCGCAATCAGTATTGTCGCCATCAGCAACTCCAAAAATCATAGAATTTCCGCAAGCATAAAGCAGCTGCATTATCTGAATAATTGAAAAGTATTAACCGAATATTATTCTAAAGACAATAGCAAATTGTAAAATTTTGTACTGATTTTCTCTACCCTGACTGCTATGTATTTTTGGAAGTCCCGCAAAAATGGCGGATATGCAGAAAAAAAATTGCGAGAGCCCGCACATCCGCTAAAAATCAAGATGGATTACCTTTCGGGACGCCCCTGAACAGCACTAAATCTTCTTTACCTGTATTCACAATCGCTGGTACAAGCTGACGGGGGAAAGATGAGGGAAAGAACCGTGCAAAATCAAATTAAACCAATTTTGACACTTTCCAGATTCTCCGTTTGCCACTATGATGAACCCAATGAACATTCAGAACATCGCCCGCAAGGGATTGCATTGAGGAGAAAAGTATGGGTATGAATTCGCTTACAAAATGGGTCATAGACAAAATCGAGCGCGAATACAAAGGCGATATTGCGCTTCTGATAGGGATAAAGGGACACGCTACAAACGGTGACGGACACGGCGAATGTTTCGATTACTTTGTGCCAGCCACCGAGCGCGGAAACGAGATAGCAGAAACGTTCATCATCGACGGAATCGGACACGACCTGTATCCACGAAGCTGGGAAAGGCTTGAAGCTTCTGTGAACCTTGACGATATGCCGCTCGTTTTAGACGGTGCTACAATCCTTTATGCACGAAGCAAAGAGGACGCAGCTCGCTTTGAGGATTGCAAAAAGCGAATGGCGCAGAATCTTGCAAATGATTCATTTGTTTATGGAAAAGCCCTTGAATGTATGGATAAAGCTCTGGAAATCTACCGTTCGCTGATTTTTGAAGAGAAGCTCTATCGTGTACGTTCCGAGGCAGATTGCATTCACGAATGGCTGTCCAAAGCGGTCGCGTTTTTGAATCACACTTATGCCGAATCACCGATTTATAGCGAGAATCAGGCATATAACGGAGAGGCAGAAAGCCGCTTGTATGACTGCGCGGGAATGAAGATTGTGCCAGACGGATTTTTCACGAATGCAAGGAAATTGCTAGAAGCTGCGAATATCGCATGCTTGAAAGATACGGTTTTTGCACTTCTTAAAACGACCCGCAGCTTTATCCTTGAACGGAAGCCTAAAGCCGAAGCGAGCGAAAAATCAGGAGCCGACTTTCAGGGGCTTGCAGATTGGTACCAGGAGCTAAGTTTGACTTGGCGGCGAATCCGCTATTTCTGCGAAAGCGGCCAAGTGGAAAAGGCTTATGTCGATGCCTGCTATTTGCAGGAGGAGTTTTTGTACATCGCGCAGGAATACAAAATCGAAGAACTGAATCTGCTTGATTCTTTCGACAAAGACAATCTTTCACTGCTTGCAGACAGAAGCAAGCAGCTGGAAAAAATCATTCAGGACACCTTGGCTGATCACGGGGTGAAGATTAATTCTTATGCTTCGGTTGAAGACTTTCTGTCAAAGCGCAGTTAGGAGGCGCCCTTGAAATATCGAAACGCAAGCGATATTTTTCCCGATGAATTACTCGCGGAAATCCAAAAGTATTCATCGGGGGAACTAATCTACATTCCAGAATCCGCGCAGAAAAAGCTCTGGGGCGAAAAATCTGGCTCGCGCGATTTCTACGCCAAGCGAAACGCAGAAATCCGCCGTCAGCACGCGGAAGGCAAATCCATCGCAGACCTTGCTGATGATTTTTCCCTTTCCACCGATTCAATCCGCCGCATTTTATACAGATAAAGCTAATGAGGAGCAATGCTTTACAAAGCTGTGTCACTTTGATAATATAAGCAAGCAATAGTTATTGGAGGATAAAATGGAATTGATACGTCAGTCTGAAATGAAAACTTTGAGCAATCCCGGCGTAGACTCAATGCAGCTTCTGAATCCCGAAAACAGCGCCTCCTCTCGCGTTACGATAACGCGGGTTCGCGTGCAGCCGGGTGCGGAACAGAGACGGCACACACACGAAAGCTCAGAGCAGATTTGGATTTGCGCGAAAGGCAGGGGCACGCTTTTGCTCGCAGACGGCAAAGAAGCGGCATTCGAGGAAGGCGATGTAGCGCGTTTTGCCGACGGCGACATTCACGGGCTTCGGAACGACAGCGGCGACGCGATGGAATACATTTCCGTTACCTCTCCGCCGATAAACTTTGGCTATGCGTATAGGGGCGCAAAATAACTGAGCGGGAAAGAAGCTGTACTGGGAATTATGATATGGATTTTTTTGAACGATGGTTTAAATGCTTTGGCGACGGACTTGAGAAGTTGGACTGCGATGAACGAGGACGGCTTTTCAGTGTGTGCGCAGCGGCTTGTGCGAAAGATGCTTTAAAGCATTTATATTGCGATTTATTTAATAGATGCGATGGAAATCTGGATTTGTTTTTCAGCCGATTACACGAAGTGAAAAATGTGGACGGCACGGTAATTGAACGCGGCAGGGTTTACGAGCTTATGTTTTTGGAATGCGGGTGCGATTTGCACACGCGGGCAAATGTCAGTACGCCGAAATTGTGCGAGTGTTCGCGGCAAAGCATAATTGCGGAATTTCGAAAGCTTTTACCAAGGCAGGACTTTGTCGTTGAAGAGCGAGAGACAATTTTAGGCGGCAGCAGCCGTTGCTGTTTCAGAATAAGCAGAGTGGAAGAAGGAGTAAAATGACAACAGTATATTTTGTTCGGCATTGCAAGCCGGACGGAAAGTTTTTTGACGACAGGAATCGTCCCCTTACGGCGGAAGGAATGGCGGATTCTTTCAAGGTGATGGAAATCCTCAAAGACAAAGAGATTGACGCGTTTGTTTCAAGCCCGTACAAACGGAGTTATGATTCCATAAAAAGCACGGCAGATTTTTACCACAAGGCTATTGAAACTGACGAGCGGCTCCGTGAGCGAAAAGCAGGAAAGGACAGTAACACTCACGAGATGTTCAAAAAACGCTGGGCGGATTTAACTTTTGCAGAAGCAGACGGAGAATCGATCGGCGCGGTTCAAAAAAGAAATATCGAGGCGCTTAACGAGATTCTTGAAAAATACGAGGGCAAAACCATCGCCATCGGAACTCACGGAACGGCGTTGTCGAGTATAATCAATTTCTATGAGCCAGCTTTTAACGGCGAAAACTTTATGGAAATAATTGATTTTATGCCGTGGATTTTGAAGATGGAATTCGATGGGAAGAAATATCTCTCAAGGGAAGATGTATTCCATATAAAGAAGGAATATAAGGAAAAGGGATAAAAAGAACCTCAGGATGTTCTATGCCCATCCGTAAACTCAAGCAAGAGCTTTTCAAGCAGAGGGAGAATGGCTTCATCGGCAGGAAGCCAGCGCACCGAACGCAATGTGCGGTACGAAAGCCATGCTGCGTTTTCGTGTTCCAGGAGCTCAGGCTTTCCGGCAGCGAGGGAACAGGCATAGCAGTCCATTGAAAGGTGGAACGCCGGGTAATCGTAGTCAACGGTGGTAATGCGCCTTTCTATCTTGATTTCCACCGCAAGCTCTTCGCGGATTTCCCGTGCGAGTGCTGCCACCGGTGTTTCTCCTGCTTCGATTTTTCCCCCGGGAAACTCCCACCAGTCTTTCCAGTCGCCATAGCCGCGCTGTGTTGCAAATACTTGCTTTTCTCCTTCCTCGGCTGTGCGGAATATGGCGGCAGCTGCCACGCGCAGTGTCTTCATGCATCCTCCCAAAATCGATAATGTCATTTCTGAATGAGTCTTAACTTAGCATACACACCCAGCTTCTTCCAGCGCAGAAAGCGCCGCCTCAAAGTTTTCGCGCTTTACGAGGATGTAGTCCGTGTTGAATGTGGAGACTGCGAATAGCCCGATTTTATGTTCCGCAAGAATGCCGGATATTTTTGCGAGAATTCCAATCAGCGAAAAGTCAAGCTGCCCGCAGATTCTGAACGCTTTCCATCCGTCATCGCGCTCCGTAGTGTTCGCCGGTACGGCAGAAGTCTCGCAGACAAGAGAATATTCCTCGTCTGTTTTTCCGATAAAGCAGAGCTGCCCGCTGGGTATCAGTTCTTTTTCCGATGCCACCTTGCAGATGCTCAGGTCATAAGAAAGTTCTTCAAGTTTTATCATGATTTTTTCCCTGTAATCACTTTTTTGCTAAGACTTTTAGCCCTGCAATCCCAATCACAATGAGAAGGATGCAGAAGATTTGCGGCAAAGAAAGCTTTTCCTGAAATAAAAGAATTCCCAGAACGGAAGTCCCGATGATACCGAAGCCCGTCCACATAGCGTACGCAGTTCCGAGCGGTAGTTTTTTCAGCGCAAACGACAAAAAGACTGCGCTTGCAATGTAACCGATAAATGTAATGACAGTAGGAAATGGCTTTGTAAAGCCCGCGGAAACTTTCATTGCGCATGCCCATGACACTTCAAAGATTCCTGCGAGAATCAGCATAATCCATTGCATTTCTTTACCTCCAGTCTCTTTATCTGCAAAGACCTAACGATAAAGAAAAGGTGTTCCTCTTGCTACTCGGTAGCAGCAAGCACCGTGATTGAATATGCAAAATATTCTAGCAGAAATCAAAATGACTGTCAATCTCTTCTGGCTGCCTAGAATGTCACAGTCTCAGGCGCGCTTGAGAACGAGCTGAATGTCGCCTGACCGCACTTAAAGTAGAGCATCTGCATATTACCGTCATCAGGGTTGTACATTGCCGTTAGATTCGGCATTTTTTCCAGCATGGCGACTTTTACCTCGCGGCTGTCATCATCGGCAAGCACGCCGCATACGCGGAGCCACTCTGCCCCCTTGCACGCGCAGATTTCCACTTTCGGATTTGCCGCAATCTGTTTTGACACATCCTTTGACTTTCCCGTCTGAATGTAGAGCTTTCCATTGTACAGGAGTGCCGTGCCAAAAATGCGGACGCGAGGCTGATCGCCCTCAACAGTTGCAAGCGCGTAGCTCTTTGTCTCTTCCAAGAAATTGTAAATTCTTTCGATTGTTTCCATAATAATACCTTCCTCTTGCGCTATAGGATAATAAATCAATTTTAGCATGATAATATGAAAAGTCAATTTACATTTTGTACTGAGTGTAAAATTCATACTCCCCATTATTTAGTTCCGCTCGCTATAAGCTTTTGCACCAGCTCTCGCTTTTCAAATAAAATACAGCCGCCCTTGTGTTTTTCTTTAAGCAGGCCGCCACTTCTGAGTGCGGTGAAGAGAGGTGAACGCATTGCCTCCCGCAGTCCAATTGATTTTACATTCACGTCTGAATACGGCGAAAACGGGCAGGGTTCTGCTCCGCCGTGCGAATTGATGTGGAAAAATCCCCTGCCCGCCGCAAGGCAGCCGTCAGAAGTCTTTTCATCGCCAGGAAAGGAGATGTAGACCATCTCGTCCTTTTCGCTTCTGAGCCGTGCGATTTCTTGTTCCAGGTAGTCACGCTCAGTGTCCGTAGGAGCAAGTTTTGTGCTCTCATCAGTGACAGGTACATATTCCACAAAAATTACCGCCTTGCATCCGCGCTCCGAAAGGCTCTGCAAAAATGCGTCAGAAGTAACTTCGCGGTAATTCTCCGTGGTAACGGTGACTGATACACCGAATACAAGCCCGCGTTTTTTTAATTCATCCATACTTGAAACAAGCTTGTCGTAGATGCCGCTTCCGCGCCGATTGTCGGTAGTTTTGCGCTCGCCTTCGATGCTCATAATCGGAACGAGATTTCGGCACTTATCAAACAGCTCGAAATAGCGGGCATCGATGAAAGTGCCATTCGTGAAAATCGGAAAGAGGATGTCAGGCTTTTTGCCTGCTGCCTCGATGATGTCGCGGCGCAAAAGCGGCTCCCCGCCAGCAAGCAGGATAAAGCTTACGCCGAGCTTGTCCGCCTCGTCAAAAATCCCAAGCCATTCCTCTCCCGTAAGCTGCGTAACTGCTTCTGTGTCAACGGTGGCGTGGTTGCAGCGTGAATAGCAGCCCGCGCAGTGCAGGTTACACTCACTCGTAATGCTTGCAATCAAAAACGGCGGAATATGTTCGCCAGTGTCTTCGGCAGCGCGGCGCTTCTTGCTTGCGGCCTTGCTTGAAAGTGCGAACTTCGCCATAAATGCGCTTTCTCGCGGATTTTTGAGTGTCGCCTTCATCGCCTCGCTAACCACGCGCTCCACGCCTTTTATCATATAATTCTGAATATCAAATGTGTGGTTCACCGCACTATATTATGAGTAATGCAGGAGAAAAAGCAATTTACAGTTTTAATGATATGTCAAACAGCTTGCATTTTTGATAAAGTATAAAAATTATTCGGTTAGGTAGGGAGCGAGCGGGGGCGGCAGGCTGCTTTCCATAATGCGGGCCATGTCATCGGGCGAAATAGGCATATCTGATATGAGCCAGTCAAATATGAGTCGTACTGTACCGTAGCAATAAATTCGTATTGCGCCTTCGATCTCTGCCGTGAGCGTTTTTGTGCCGAGAGATTTCTGCTCAATAGATTTCTTTACTTCTGCGCTGAGCAGGTCAATGTTGATTTTTTCCATGTGGCATAAAAAGGAATCGTGCCCGCTTGTGTGATGGAGCGCGTTCAGAAGGAGGTCACGGCGTTCGGCAAAACTGCGCACAGATTCAAACAGCGTGTCGCGCCAGCGGTAGCCGTTCGTGCCGATTTTCCGCATGATGGCTTTTCCCGCATTCACATAGCTCCATATAATCAGGTCGTATTTGTCTCGGAAGTGGTTGTAAAAGGTTGCCGTTGTTATTCCACAGTTCGCAGCGATCTCGCGCACGGTTATTTTGTCAATAGGCTTTGTCTCCGCAAGCTCCAAAAATGAAGAGATAATGAGGTCTTTTGTGGTTTGACGCATCTGCATAGTGACAGTATAGCAGATTTTTGAGAAAACACAACACAAAAAAGGAAGTTGTATGGTTTTGCAATCGAAGCGCATTTTTTTCTACCAAAATCCTGAAAGATCTGCTATACTATCTGCATGAAAGCGAAAATCATGAGGATCGCCGCCGGAGTGGCGGCAACCGCGCTGGCAGCTGCCGGAATCACCGTGGACGTGGCCGCATCGAGGCCGGGGCACGAGGTCCCGGCTTCGCTCTGGGGCATCTTCCTGGAGGACATCGCATTCTCCGTAGACGGCTGCC
>ERZ842401.7653-NODE-7653-length-10976-cov-14.199341_pt1 | contig 10976 bp, 14 predicted proteins | sample MGYA00521270_ERZ842401 | MGnify/ENA primary metagenome ERZ842401 (study PRJEB31892, sample SAMEA3878208) | bioreactor metagenome | biome: Moose rumen | place: Sweden | collected 2011-10 | study: EMG produced TPA metagenomics assembly of the PRJEB12797 data set... | reverse complement strand
CAAATACACACCGCAAGTTATGCGCACTGTATAAGCTTGCAGGAGTCATAGAAGGAGGTTGTGTTTCAAACATGTTTAATGAAGATTTTATGTTCTGGATCGCCGTAGCGGGGTTTGTTGTTTTGCTGGCGCTTTATGCATGGATAGGGGAACTGTAATTATGATTGATATTAAGACAGAAGCTAAAAAAGGAGGTTACTCCTTAAGCTATATCGCGGAAATTTTGGGGTATTCTCATAGGCACCTCCAAACCGTTATTAAAAGCCCTGAAAAGGGTAGCCTTTATTTTTGGGAAAACGTTTATTTGTTTTTTGGGTTGATATTACCTATTAAAGAAGCTTACAAACTTTACCCACTCAGAAATAACGAAATAAGGCAAGTCATGTACAGAAAACATTTATCAATTGAAAAAGTTTCTCAACTCTCAGGTTATAGCGTTAGTTCTATTGAAATCGCTATAGGGAAAAATTCGTGTTTGGGTACAAGATTTAAAAAAAATATATTAGGAGTTATTAACAATGTATAGTGACAACAAGTTAAGACACGCCGTTTATTTCGGTATTGAGGATGAAATTCAGCCTGCTAAAGAACTTATTTATACGGCTGAGATGGCTTTAAGAAATATTGTCGATTGTATCAACCCCGAAGACAGGGAACAATATCAGCCTTTTATTAAGCAAATTGAAGCAGTGACGGCTTGCATTTACACCGCTTACTCTAAATTGGACGAATTCATTGATGACCCGTTTTGTGAAGAGTAATTTTAATTTTCGTTTTAAGTTCGGTAAAGATTATTGGGAAGCTCACAGAACGTCTTTACTTGAAAAAATTATTTTTTCTTTTTCTATATTTAAGGAGGTTATTTTACATGCTTAACAACTTAACACCGGAAGATAAGGACGCTTTATTTTTATGTATCGCCGTTAGTTTTTTAGTCGGATTTATTAATTTTAGTCTTATTTTATGGGTGCTCTAAATGATTAATATTACAAAAGAAGCTCATAAACGCGGATTAACTTTAGAGGAAGTTGCTTGTGAGGTTGGATATTCTTTAAGCCACCTCACAACAGTGAGAAAAAACAAGCATGGCAGTATTTATTTTTGGGAGAGTATTTATTCTTTCTTTGGATTGGAATTACCTTTGAAAGAAGTTTTTAAATTAGGGAAATTCAAAAACAACAAATTACGGCAATTAATGTATGTGAAAAAATTATCCGTTAAACAAGTCGCACTATTGTCCGGTTTTTCCGTTAGAACCGTTGAGAAAGTTTTGGGTAATTATAAATGTGTTAGCAAAGTCGCTAAAGAGATAATAGAAGGAGTTATTAACAATGCTTAACAATAATAATGAAGAGTTTTACGAGGATTACGAGGAATATGAGGATTTTGATGAATACGAGGACGCACGCTGGGATTATAGGCGTGAGGCGTATTTGAGTTGCGTAAGTGCGTGGAGACAGTACGGTTATAACAGTGAGGTTTAAAAAATGGAAATAGAATTATTAACATCCAAAAGCAGTTTTGCGGATATGGAACGAAATGCAATGAATGCCGGTTTATCATGTCGTTTAACTTCAAGTGAAGGTAAAGTTCCATCGGAATTTTTAAAACAATTGATAAATTTAGGGCATGAAAGCGTATTAGAACATATTTATATGACGTTCCGAGTAAAAAATATATCGCGTGCGTTATTGCAACAACTAGCACGACACAGACATATAACATTAAGCGTTGAGAGTACACGTTCTACATTAAGTAAGAGATTATTATCAGGTGAATTAGAAAGTTACTTTGAACAGCTTGAAGCGGATGGTCTGGTATACGAGGGTGCGTTAAGCCATTTAAAGGAATGTCTTGAGGTTATGCTAAAAATAATAGCAGAGCACCCAGAAATAAAAAATGATCAGCTTAAATATTTTATGGCTGAATTTTTCCCAACAAGTTTATTTATGACTGTGAATGTTAGGGAGTTGCGTCATATATTTAAGTTGAGGAGCAAAGCGCCAGCATTAAGGGAATTTCAGATTTTATGTTCAAGGTTATATCAGAGCATATATTCGGAGTACAGGTATTTATTTGAAGATGTTAGAGCTTAGTGCATCGAAAATAAGCTGTTATAAAAAATGTCCGCGTCTTTATGAACTGAAATATATTCATGGTTTAAGTCCTGTAACGGAGTCTCCGGCCTTAAGTTTGGGGTCGGAGTATCACTCCAAAATAGCACTAATCTTGAAAAGTCAAAGCTACGACCACACCGGCCTATCGGGCTGCATGGCTGAAGCATTTGAGAAGTATATCCCTTTTCATGATTGGGGGCAAGTAGAAACGGAAAAATATTTCCATGAGAGGTTAAGCAGGGGAATATATTTAACGGGCTATATGGATGGAGTGTTAAAGGACGGTACGCCAATAGAACATAAGACGACTGGGGTAAGTTCAATTGACAGCTATATAAATCATTTAGCGTATGACGATCAAATATCGCTTTATTTATTGGTAGCAGGTAAACAATTAGCTTATTACACAATAATTCAAAAACCACGCATAAAACAAAAAATAAATGAAAGCGAAGAAGATTATTTTAAGCGTTTAAGGGAATGGTTTACCGCAGAACAAGTAATGTGCATCAATGTTACACGCACTCAAAGCGAGCTTTACAAATTTCAAGAGGAATTAATTTACTTATCAAAGCAAATTAAGAGAGCAAGAACGTTTTGGCGTAATCCTTCGGCCTGTTCGTTAATGCCGTGTGCATACGCGCCAATATGTCTCAATTATACGGAAGGAGATCAAGTGATAGGTTATGAAAATACTCAAAGCGAGTGAAATACAGGAAAGTAATAAGAGCATGTTAATTTATGGGAATCCCGGAATAGGAAAAACTACATTATTAGGAATGTTACCGGGAAAAACATTAATCGTTGATGTCGATCAAGGGACAAACGTTTTACGTGGAAAAACAAACGTAGATATAGTGAGATTATCTGAAGATTTACATGAATTATTACCATTAGTGCAGGAGCTTCAGAGCAAATGTGAATATGACAATGTGTGTATAGACAGTTTATCTGAAATGGAACGCGGACTTTTATCATTTTACGGACGCATGGGGAAAAATGACGGAATACCTGATTTATCGAGTTATCAGCGAGTAGATTTTAAGTTGATGAGGATTTGCCGTCAGTTTCGCACCTTACCATGCTGGACAGTGTTTACAACTTGGGAAAGCCAAAAAGACATAATAGCCCCTACAGGTGAAAAATATACGCAAGTACGTCCAATGTTACGCGATAAAAACACGGATAACATCTGCGGATTGTGCGACATAGTAGGACATCTTGAAGTAGATGCACAAACAGGAGAGCGTTATGTACAGCTTGAGAGCAGTCCGCGCGTGATAGCTAAAGATCGTTTGAATAAACGTACAAGTTGCAAGTTTGAAGAATTAATACAAGTCGGGGAATAAACCCCCCGCTTTTATTTTAAAGGAGGTTTTTGTTTTGCCAAAAGCAAAAGTTTTACGCTACCGTTGGAATTTTTTAACTAACAGACGCGAATTAATCGACAATAACGGAAAATTTGTTCAACCTGAACAAAACGAACAAACGGAACAACATAAACACAAAACTCCGGATCCATACGATGACGATTATATTAAATGCGTCAGGGACAATATTTGCCCTGTTTGCAAGTCTTACGGCCTCGAACATTCGGGGGGTTGCGTTGTGTGCAGGCATTGCGGATGGTCGGCTTGCGGTTAAACGAAAGGAGTAAATAAAAAATGGAAAATTTAGAGCTAGTGAAATCAACGGAATTTGATGGAGTGCATTTTGACTGCTACTGTGAAAACGGTAGCGATGAGTTTTGGGCTACACGTGAACAAATAGGACAGTTATTGGATTATTCTGAACCACGCAAGGCTATAGGAAAAATCCACGAACGTAACAAAGAACGTTTAGATAAATTTTCTTCCGTCGTCATTTTGGTGACGGAAGCAGGAGAACGCGAGGCAGTAGTTTATAACTTCAAAGGACTTTTAGAAATTTGCAGATATTCGAACCAGCCAAAAGCAGATGCAGTAATGGATTTTCTTTGGGAAATAGCGGACGAAATACGCCGAAAAGGTTATTACGGTGGAATTCCAGAGCAACGGGAATTATTGAGCTTATCTGAAATGCGTCTTCGTGAACAAAAACGTTCAAATGAAATTGAGAGTGCAAAAGTACTTCAAAAGATGATCGAAACCCCAGCATATGCACTGAGTGACAGCGATAAGCGCGAATTAACCAAGAAAATAGCAATGATGGTCGGAAAAGTTGAGGTTGAACTGTTACCGGTAATGAAATATTACACGTCAAAACAGTTAGCAAAAGAACTAAACGTGACCGAACCGCAATTAATGAAATATGCGGCTGTAAATTGGATGCTTGAAAATGAAGGCATATACGGGCAATGGGAGTGCGATGCGTGGAAATTTAACGAGGCCGGACGCACAAAGATGTATACGATTTTAGGAAAAAAGAGAGGGCGTAAATAAAATGCAGTGGAATTACAACGCAGAAGATTATAAGGAAATGGAGTTCAAGCCGATAGCACCAGGAAAATATCGCGTGCGTATCGAGACTGTAGAGGAAACAACGAGCCGTACAAATAAGCCAATGTTAAAAATAACGCTGGCAGTAAGTGGTGAAAGTAGCAGAATATGGTATTACCTTTTGCTGGATAGTAGCACACCTCAATTTATTCAGTGGACAAATAACAAATTAGGCCGAATATACGACAGCTTCGACATTCCAGCCGGTAGCATGAATACCAGCGAGTGGGAAGGAAAAGTCGGCGGGGCGTTAATCGATAACGAGACTGATAATAACGGGACATTAAGAGCGCGTCTTAAATATTTTTTGAAGCGTGAAGAAGTTTTAACGTTACCGTTTTGGAATGAGGGTAAAGATGATGTCGTTCCCTTCTAAAGTAGAGAAATATGAATTAAGACCGTACCAAAAGGAGTGCCTTGCCTCAATACCAGAGGCAGGGTCTTTTTTAGTTTGTATGGCCACCGGAATGGGAAAGAGTTTAACATTTTCCAGAATTCCACGCAAAGGTCGAATGCTTATATTATCGCATCGCGATGAATTAGTACACCAGCCCGCAAAATATTTTAATTGTTCGTTTGGAGTAGAGCAAGGTAAAGAGACTTCTCACGGTGAAGAAGTCGTTTCAGCGTCCGTGCAAAGTTTAGTGAGACGGTTAGAAAAATTTCAGCCTGATGATTTTGATGTGTTAATAACTGATGAATGCCACCACGCTACCGCCCCTTCGTATTTGAAAATTTATAATTATTTCAAACCCCGCTTGCATGTTGGATTTACAGCTACACCAAACAGAAACGATGGCGTTGGATTAAAGGCGGTATATCAAGATATAGTATTTGAACGTGATTTGAAATGGGGTATAAATAATAAATATTTAAGTCCGATCAAATGCTTACGAGTAAATATTGGTGTTGATTTGGATTATATTCACAATAGATTAGGCGATTTTGCAACGGACGAATTAGAAGAGCTTGTGAATATAGAACGAGCAAATAAAGCAGTAGCCGAAGCCTGTGAATTATATGCTAAACCGCCAGTGTTAATATTCTGTACTTCAGTAGCTCATGCGCAAGCACTGGCCGATGAAATACCCGGAGCAGTATCAGTAAAAGGCGGAGAAGATCGTACAGAGATTGTAAAAGCCTTTAGTACAGGGGAAATACCAGTATTAACAAATTGTATGGTGTTTACGGAGGGTACAGATTTACCAAATGTCCAAACCGTAATAATTGCCCGTCCCACAAAAAATATAAGTCTTTACCAGCAAATGGTAGGACGAGGATTGAGGCTTTATCAAGGTAAAGAATATTTAACGCTTATAGATTGCGTAGGAGTAGGCGATAACTTAAATTTATGCACAGCCCCTTCATTGTTGGGATTGGATTTAAATAACGTTCCACCATTATATAGGAATAAACTGGAAGGTAATTTATTTGATTTGCCAGAAATAGCGGATAAATTATCAGATTGCCCTGAGTCATGGATAAAAAATGTACATATGGTGGAACTTTGGGCGCGCGAGGGTAAATATAACACTCACGGAGTAAATTATGTCATATTGTCAGATGGACGCTTGGTATTAAATACACCGCGAATAATATTACCAGCAGAGGACACATTAGGGCGAATATTTTTTAATGGCCGGTTAGAACCAACGCAAAAAGTACTTGACGCAATTTACGCGCAACTCTTAAGAGAACACGGAGATAAACGAGCTTTATGGGATTTAAATTTGGTAAAGCGTTGGGGAGCAGCTGAAGCTACAGAAAAACAAAAACGAATAATCCAAAGGAAATTTCCGCAAATAAACGTTGAAGACCTAACAAAATTAGAAGCTAGCCAGATTTTAACGAGGTGCTTTTGTGTATGAGCAGACGCGGATTTGTATTTGAATATGAATTGAATCGTTTAAAAAAATATCTTGAAACTCAAGGTGTTCATATGCATAAAAATCATGCTGAACGTACAGAACAGGGGATTTATCTTGAAGGTGAGCCGTTTGATTACGAAGTGTTTGTAAATGGAGATGTTCACTGCTTCGATGCTAAAGAATGTTCGGGAGCACGCTGGAATTTAAAAAACGCAAAATTAAACCAGCTGAATAACCTTTTAATGTGTGCAAAGAACGGAGCGCAGGCGTATTTCCTTGTTTGGTTTAAGACAGTAAACAAAATAATAAGGTATGACGCAGAACAAATAAAAAAATTCTTAACAACAGGGGGTAAGAGTGTAAAGCCGGAGGACGGGAAATTATGGGAATGGACAGAATTAAATACATCAAAGAAAAATGGACAGTTCTAGATTACGCGCGAGAAGTTTTAAATTTACCCGTGCATAGAAGCGGAGACCGCACAGTATCATTAGCTCCAAATTCACATAATCCAACAGCATTAATAATCTGTGATAATTGGTGGTACGACTTTAAACAGGGCATGGGCGGCGATGTTATAGATTTATGCGCAGTAGCTAAACATAACGGAGATAAAGGCGCAGCAATTAGAGAACTCTCAGGAGGTTATGAGGATAATAATTGGCTGAAATATACTCAAAACCTAAATAATAAAATCGCTTATTTTCATTCGCAGTTGAGAGAGCCTGATTTTCATTACCTCTATCGTAGAAAAATAAAAAAATCGACAATTGACCGTTTAAGAATTGGATATGACGCAAAAGAAGATCGCCTTGTAATTCCGTATTATAAAAATGGCTATGTCGCTTATTACGTTGAACGCGATCGCTCAGGAAAATCTGACGCTTCAAAATACAAAAAGGCACATCTTGACGGGGTTAATGAAAATATCCCGTGGGGGCTTCATACGTTAAATCCAGAACATTTAGACAAATTGCACGAATTACGTATACAAGAACTAAGTACTGCCAGCAATACCCCCCTTACTGCCAAAGACGAAAAAAATTTTGTGGCAGTAGAGGCCCAGTTGCAGGCATTACGTATTTTTAATTTTAAGAAATATTTGGTGATAGCAGAGGGAGCTTTTGACGCTTTAAGTTTCGAGCAGGAAGGCTTTAAAGTTTTATCGCCAATAAGTGGATATTTTAATAAAGAGTCGTTGAAACAGGTAATTAACATAGCACAGCATGAAGAATGTGTATTTATCTGTTTTGATAGCGATAAGGCCGGTAATAAATTCCAGCTCGATATGGCTAAATTAATGTTCAAAAATCGTGTGAATTTCGTGTGCGGACGCTTGCCTGAAGGAGTAAAGGATATATCAGATTTTTACTGCATGAATGGGAATTTATGCGGGCTTGTAAATGACGCTGAAAGTGGAATTAAAGTACTCGCTGAACATATAACCGACCGCGATGAGTTTAAAAAATTTGTTTATGAAGCTGCGCGATTTGTAGACGAACCTGAGTTAAAAGAACTGTTTAGCAATGTGAAACAATTCCCTAAAGCCTGGTTAAATGCACTCGAAAAAAAAGCTTTAAAACCTCCTGTAGAACTCATAGTTTATAACGAATTAGTGAATACTCACCGCTTAAAATTCGCTGAAGGTTTAGGATTTTACGAATATAAACACGGCGTATGGAACAAATTAAGTGATAACGCTGTGAGGGGCTATATATCCGATATATTAGGACACTGGGCAGGCGGAAATAAACAGGAAAGCATTTTAAAGCTTGTAAAGGCCAAATTAACGACTGAAGAAATATTTAACCGTCAGGCAATATTCAATTTTACTAACGGAATACTGGATTTAAAAACAGGACATTTTAAAGAACACAGCGAATTATATATGAGCACAGTGCAGGTAAATTACGAATATAACCCCGATAAAGACGCGCCTATGTGGAAAAAATTCATAAATGAGGTAATGAACGATAATGAGGCAATGTGCATATTACTTCAGGAAGCAGTAGGCTACATTCTGTTTGAAGATAACAGTTTACAGAAATGTTTTATATTGACCGGCGATGGAGCAAACGGAAAAAGTGTATTTTTGAACGTGTTAACCGAACTTTTCGGAAAAGATAGCGTGTCAAATGTTGAAATGAGTGGATTAACTGAGCCATTTCAAAGAATTTCGCTAATTGATAGCATTTTGAATATAAGCACCGAGACGCATTCAAATTTAAAAGATAGTGAGAGCGTTTTTAAACAGGTGGTAGCAGGGGATTACATAAACGGCTGTTATAAAAATAAGGATTTTAAAAAGTTCCGTCCGCGTTGCAAAATGTTCATGGCCTGCAATAACTATATACAACCGCAGGATATGAGTAACGGATTTTTAAGGCGTTTATGTTTTATAAATTTTCCTCGTGAGTTCAAGGGAGCGGACGCAGACAAGACTTTACCGGACAAGTTAAGAACGGAGCTTTCAGGAATATTTAATTGGGCGTATGAGGGATATTTATTGCTAAAGAAAACGCTTGAATTTATTTCAACTCCTGAGCAAAGTGAGTTATTGAGGGAGTTTACATTAATCTCCAATCCGATAGTAGCATTTATAGAAGATGTTATGACCATTCAAACGGGAACATTTTCACGCGATGATCTTTATAAACTTTATGTGAAATGGTGCGGAGATTCCGGCTATAAACCTACTACGCGCAACAGTTTTATACAGGATTTTAGGAAATCTTTGAAGCAATTAAAGACCAGGAGGGTGGAAGAGAGAAATTCACACGGAAAAAGATACTTTATTTTCTCTTGACAAATAGAACGGGTGCACATCGGGTGCAAAAGTATTTTTTAAAGTGCACCCACTTTTGCACCCTCTAAACACTTGTAAAAACTATATTTTTTTTATTTGGGTGCAAAGGAGCACTTATTTTTAAGTTAAGTTGAGAAAAAAAATTGAAGAAGGGGGGAGGTCGATTTTTTATAAGGATTAATTTTTTTTAAAGTGCACCCTGCACCTTTTTTTGTAAAGTCTTGTAATTACTAAGTTTAGAGGGTGCATTTTGATCTAGGGACTTTTGCACCCGTTTTTTTTACCGGAACGAATGCACATTATGTAAAATTAAATGTTATTTTTTATTGCGTATAATAATAAAAATTGCTAAAATTCATTTATTATAAACGTTAAGCGCAATAAATTTACCATAGAAAGGTAAGGATATATAGAGTTGGAACTTCTTGAAGTAAAACTAGGAGGTATCTGCAACATAAAGAGTACTCACTTGAGACTGGGAAAAAATATTACGTCTCTTGTCTCGACTAATAACTATGGCAAATCAAATTTAATAAGGGCGTTTAGTTTTCTGCTTTCTTTTATACATGTTGTGCCTGCAATAAAAAGTAAAATGATGTCCGATCCTTTTTTCATTCCACTGAATAAGGTGACTGCTCATAAAAATTTCTTTGCTGAAATTACGTTTTCGCTTGAATTATCAGGAGAAGTTCATTTTGTGAAATATAGTTTTGAGTTTGAGTGGTATAAAAATAGTGAAAATTCTAATGAAGGCAAAAGGATTGTTGGAGAGTTTTTGAGTATTAGTCCTGTAGGCAATCATCAGAAATATTCCAGATTGATAAGGAGGCGTGGAGTTGCAAAATACAAAGTATCTCAGACTGGCAGATGCGATAAACATGTTAATGTGAGAGATAATGAACTTTTAGCCAATAAATTACTTCTTGAGGATAGCCTTTACTGGTATCCTATTCTTGAGGCTTTAGGTAGCTTGAATATGTATATAGAACGTCATCTTGATGTGGCTCCTATGTATATTCCTAATGATTTTAACGTTAATACAGCCAATGATGTTCCTAGAATACTATATGAACTTCAAAAAAAGGATGAATCAAGTTATAAGCGTTTTTTTGATGCATTTGGACAGCTTTTTCCTGATTTTGAGATGAAGCTGTATTCTGCAAAACTTGATAAAGAACAACCGACCACACCTCAACTTCCTGATGATGTTCCTTATAGTGTTTCGGAGGTAATTTATTATATTCTTGTTCAGGATAAAAACCTTAACCAGCCTATTAATTTCAATATGCTTTCTGATGGTACAAAGAGATTGTTTACTCTTCTTCTTTATGCGGTTATAGCAGGTAGATCGGGTTTGCGTGTTATAGCTATAGAAGAGCCGGAAAACTCAATTCATCCCGCGTTGCTTCAAGACTTTCTGAATGTATTATCTCAACTTGCTGGGAACTGTAAGATACTTTTAACGAGTCATTCACCTTATATTCTTCAATACGTTAGGACGGAAGATATTTATATAGGTAGGCCTAATAAAAATGGTCTTGCAGATTTTAGTAGAATATCTGCAAAGAAACAAAAGAATTTAATGCGTGAAGTCAGGAAAGAAGGTTGTGATGTAGGGAGTTATATTTTTGATCTTTTATCTTGCGGAGATAGTAATGCGGAGTTATTGAATAGTTATCTTGAAGATGAAGAAAAAATCGAAAACGAT
>ERZ842401.7652-NODE-7652-length-10978-cov-4.120297_pt1 | contig 10978 bp, 5 predicted proteins | sample MGYA00521270_ERZ842401 | MGnify/ENA primary metagenome ERZ842401 (study PRJEB31892, sample SAMEA3878208) | bioreactor metagenome | biome: Moose rumen | place: Sweden | collected 2011-10 | study: EMG produced TPA metagenomics assembly of the PRJEB12797 data set... | reverse complement strand
GTTGCATTCCCTTTGTGCTCACCAAAGATGAACCAACGGAAATGCACGTATCATTCTATGCCGATGGCACCCGATATGATTATGATGTCAAGTTCAACGGCAAGCACATTCTATGTGAAGCCTTGTATTATTATCCTAACAAATCAAAATCGCTGTTCTATGAGCGTAGTTTTGTGGGCGAGAATGTACAGGCAGACATCAAGTTCGGCGCAAGTCTTAAATTGCAAGTCAAGACGCAGGAAAGCATCCGCGAAAACACTTTGAACAATCACAGTGTATTGTCTGTTTGCCGAAAGGCCGCATTGAAAGAAGATATAGCTCCGTTTAATACACTTCATAATTGGATTATGGACAACTACCATGAAATTGATGGTGATGGAGACAAAGGCATAGTCGAAATCTTGAAAGATGCTTACGGCAATCCTAAAAAGCGTAAATTCTATAACACAATGCTTCAAAAGGCCGACTTAAACATCTTGGAATATCGTCCTGTCGTGGAAGATCGTTTGGTGCCCAATGAATTTCGTGAGCGTATCCAGAAAGAGAATATCCCAGAAGAGATGAAAGATGTTCTTTTGAAACCGACCTCAGATTCTATTACCTTCTTGAACCATTCTGATAATGGTGATTTTGATATTCCACTCAGATGGCAATCAAAGGGAACTCAGAAGTACATCCGCATATTGGATGCATTATACGATATGATAACAAGTCCTCATGTGTACTATCTTGATGAACTGGGTGAGGACTTGCACAATGACTTGTTATACTACTATCTCAATGTATTCATCTTTAACTCTGGCCTGTCGCAGTTAATTATCACGAGTCAGGAGACCACCCTCCTGTCGCAAGACATGATTAATGAGAACAGGGGTGTGGTATGGTTTGTCGAAAAGAATAAGGAAACTGCTTCATCCGAATATGCCCGTGGCGACTCATTCGGTCTGCACAAGAACCTGTCGCTATACAATTCTTATCGTATCGGTCGATTGGGAGCCAAGCCCGAACTTGGTAGTATCTTTATAAATTTGGAGAATTGATATGGGAAAGCTACGACAAACAGCACTCATCTTAGGAGAAGGACCAACAGAATTCTTCTATTTCAAGTCCCTATGCGATGTATTCAAGCGTCTGACCATCAAGCCAGACTATCCGAAGCACACCAACATCAAGGAATTGGATGCCAAGATAGCAGAGGGTGTGGCAATGGGTTACAGCCATATCTTCTGCATCATCGATATGGACACGAAGGATATGGAGCCAGAGCGTTCACAATATCAGAAGCTAAAGGCGAAGTATGCCAAGCCTATCGACAAACCCCAGAAAGGCATCTACTGTGAGGTCGAGTTCTTCGAGACTCACCGCTGCACAGAGTTGTTTTTTATCTATTATTTCCGCTACACCTCACGCCCATACGACGAGCAAGATCCTTTGCTCAAAGACCTCAACAAATGTGTCGAGTATCGGAAGACGATAGAGTTCTTCATCAAGACCAAAGGACTTCATGGTTACTTTGAACGCAATGGCGGCAGTCTAGATAAGGCTATGGCCAATGCAAATCGATCAATCGAAGAGAAGTTGAAGAGTGACAGAGATTATACATACTCTGAGTTAGGACGTTTAGTGAATAAATTGAAGAAATTGTAATGGAAATTAGTTCTATATTATGGGGCTTCATAGCCTCTTATTTGGCAGGATCGTTACCTTCTTTGAGAGAATTCATTTCAAAGAAGGACAAAGCAACGTTGGATGAAAGGATTGAGCAATGCTATCAGACAGCATTGGTAAGATGGTGTGCAGACGATGCCGTCAGGCAGCGCATTGCCCATAAATTTTTTAACGACCTCAACCAACTAAAGGAACTTTACTCAACAGAAAAGTGGGAAAAAGAGAGCGTGATTCTGAATAGTCTTGCAAAATTTTGGATTGAGGAATTAAGTAAGGATGAAGAAGTTTCCCATTATATTACCACACAAGGAATCATTTCGATAGATGAAAAATTAGACAAACTGACTATGCTCCTGACAAATCAGGAAACTAGAAATGGGCAACAGATACGTAGAGGATTGACAAAACACAAAGCGGTAGCTGGCTATATTCGTCGTTTCTGCACGTCTGACCAGTCGGAGAACAACTTCATATATTACGTACTTGGAAAAAGAGAACGTCATTCATTGACTGACTATGTTACGGGAGTAGAGGATACGTCGACTAATAAGTTCATTCTATATAGCAGTGCACAGACAGGTAAGACTACGGAACTGAAACAACTATGCTGGGAATTGCAGCAAAGTGGTCTTTACCTTCCAGTGAGTTTTGAGGTTAGGACTAATACCAAGCTAAAGCGTGACGACCTACCCATTACACAGTATGTGGATGGCAAAGAGGTTGTGGTCATCATCGATGCTCTTGACGAGGTGAACGGTCAAAAATATGAAGACCTGCTGGAAGAGGTTGGTGCTTATGCCTACGAACATCCTGAGATGAAGATGGTTCTTTCGTGCAGAAGTAACTATCGCAGAGAACGACAACTGGATTTGTTTACAGAACTATTCCTTGAAGAATTGAGTGTAAGCGATGCCAGAGACTATGCTGCCAAACGCGAGGTTAATAGTGATGGTTTTCTGAGAAGTGTCTTTGCCAATCAGTTGGAAGACTTCATGAAGAATCCTTTCTTCTTGAATGTATTGATTGATGCATATAAAGAGAAGGGGAAACAACTTCCTAAGACCAAGGCGGAGATATACAGACTATTTCTAAAAAGCAGTTACGATAAAGAGGTACAAGAAAAGAACGTGCCGCTGTCTGTACAACATAGTTTTGAAGACTCCGTTCGGCTATTGGAACGAGTAGCCCTTGGGCTATCGCTGATGAATGCTCAAAGCCTTAATAATGAGGAACTGCGTATATGCTTGCAAAACGAAGATAACAATGTGGAAGAATGTTTGCGATATGACCTTATTCGCAATGAGGATGGTCAGTATTCATTTGCACACAATGCATTCCGCGAATGGCTTGTTGCCAACTACCTGAACAGATATGGTATAGAAAAAGCTAGGCAGTTAGCCACACATCCCAACGGACGAATCAAGCCAGAATGGTATAACATCATTATGCTGTGGCTGTCGATGTATGGGAAGGACAAGAAAAAAGAAGTGTCTGCCATATTAAAATGGCTGAAGAAAGTTAGCCTAGATCTTGTTATCTACATTGACCGAGACATGTTGGACGAAGGAACACGAAACGAAGTGTTCAAGGGACTTCTGTTAGAGTATAAATCGCTAGGCATTAGAATGTCGAACATTATGACGCACGATTATGAGGATTTGTGGCGATTTGCGTATTCGACAGATACAGTGGGGTTCGTTGTGGATGAATTGAGCGATACAGAAACAGGAACGACTTATTATTCAGACTTGATGTGTCTGTGCTATTTCCTGAACTGGGATAGTTTGAAGTCTGATAGCGAAGATCTGACAGAAAAACTTTTCAGTGTGTTGGAGAGAAAGACAGCAGAATCACTAGAGAAAGAAGACAAATACCACGATTTATCATTCATATATTTCGATAATCCATTTTTTACTCAAGAGACCTATTTAGAGCGCTTGTTTGCCGTTGTAAAAGACTCAAACCACTATGATGCCATCAAATCAATGATAAGGCTGATAGGTGAGGCGAACAGGGCTGATGACTATATAGACTATATACTCGATAAAGAAGGGCATGTTCACAACCAACACGAGGGACATACAACACAAGTGGTGACGCGAACGACCATCTATACGACCCTTGCTAAAGTACACTCTTTTCAGAGTATAGAAAAAATCCTTACTCACACGTTCTATCATACCCATTATGAATATCATGATGAACAGGAAGAATACTTCAACATGATAAAGGTAGTCTTTGGAAAGACGAGTGAATTCATCAGACAAGGACATACAGAACTGATTGGGTTCGTGGAGGATTATTATAAAAAGGCCTTCAAAGATTATTACCATCATTTTGATAATAATAAACAGACACAAGAATTGTTGCTAGTTCTCAGAGATTGTTATTTGAATGCCGGTTTACGAGAAAGAGGAAGAAAGACATTCTATGACAGACAGGCAGAACTGTTTGCTCCAAAAGAAGAACCCGCGAAGTGGGAAGATATCAGACAAGCATATATTATGGCTGCTCTATGGATGACGGTAGAGGATGTAAAGGATGATTTTAAGAAGTTTGCAACAGACAACAGTACAGAAAGGGCCAAGGCCAGTTGGTATCATGAAATACCCTATGCCGAGGTGGCGGAATGTGCAGAGAGACTTTACAAGGAGAAGTTCCCACAACCTGAAATAATAATCAAGGGGCGGGAAAGACGGCAACAAGCGTTTAAAGATTTTGCTGAGTATCCTGTATTTAAGCAGATTGTACTGGAAATGGTGACAGGACTGGACAATCATAGTTCCAGAAAAGATCACTATAAGAAACTGCGCGACCAAGATGAAGGATACAATCAGTATGCATTCAGTTTTTTGCTGCTTTTCGCCGATGACAATGATCATTACAACATTGGAGAGATTGTCAAAAGCATCAAAAACAGGGATATCTATGAATCCTTCTTCATGAAGGAAGTGTCGGCAATGATGGATAGGCCTGATATGGATTTCCCCGTAACTGAGGAAATCAAGAGCCGAGTAGTAGAATGGGCCAAAGCAACTGTCTTAAAACTAAGCGATGGAGAGACCACAATCTTCTGGCGAGAAGCTTTGGGACTAATGCTGAGGGGAGAGTTTGAAATTCCTACCGAGAAATTGTTCTCACTACTTAGTTATGGTAGTTACAAAATTTCCAGAAAAGATTTTGATGAGTATTATAGCCACGAGTACTCTTTGTTTAAATATATAACAGAGAGAGTGGATTCTATGACTTTAGCTCCCAAGGTGATAGAAAAACTACGGACAAATATTGACAACGAAGAATATCCATTGTCATATTCTTTCTCAAACTACATCATAGAAAACCAAATAGAGGAAGGGTATAGCCTCGTGCTTCGCTTTGCATTGTCTGGATACTCATTGTCTGCAAACGTAATGGAAACTCTTGTGAAAAAAGGGATGAAGATAGAAGAGATAAAGAGAGCAGCATCGGGCTTGAAAGTGTCTGACAGGCTGTTCTGCTATTCAACGCTCATAAGGAACACACAGGATTTGGCCTGGGTACGAGAAAGGCTGGAAGGAGAGTACAAGAGTTTTAACGGGTATGATTTAGGGCTTGCAGTGCGTCTGTTGATAAGTATCGGCAGCATGGATGCGCTGGACTATCTTGTGACACACCCGGAAATGATAAAAGACGGGGATAACTACCTCTTTAACTATGACAATCCGAATGCCATTTCATCGCTGTGCTATTTTATCCGCTACAGTCATGAGCATGAACGCAAGTTGGATGGTCATTTTATGCTAAATAGTATACTTAACTCTTTGGAAAGGATTGTCATAAAAAGCAAGGATGCATTGATGGAGGTGACGCAATACTTGCGACAGTTAACCCAAATGGGAGAAATGTATAAATATCTGAACCGTTATATCATCGGGTTTGAGGATAAGTATTATGCAACTTATACTGGTATTGGCGACATCAATGAAGCTATGCGGATAGCAGATGGAGAACAATTGACGAAAACAGAAGAGGAGAAGTCTGAAGAAAAACCATGGGGTGAGGAGGAAGGTATTTATATATCTTACAATTGGGAAGGACATTCGGCGCATATAGTAGATTATCTTGGATTTGTATTGGAGAATAGAGGAATTCCTTTTAAGTTGGATAAGAAAGATTGTCCTTATACGGCCAATGTCAAGGAGTTTATGAATGCCATAAGGACTGGGAAAACAGTTATAGTGGTACTGAGCAGGCCTTACCTAAGATCGAAGAATTGTATGTATGAACTATCGGGTATTATGGAAAATGTTGATTATAAGGATAGGATGCTCCCCGTTGTGGTTGATGATACGATAAGAGATGAAGATTTCTATGTGGAATTAGTAAAGCATTGGAAAGAGAAGAAGGATAAACAAACAGAGATAGTAGAAAAGTTACAAGCCATTGATCCCGACATGGCAGAGCCTGAAGAGTTGAAATTGAAAGAGTTAGAGCAGGTGTATGGTCTGTTGAAAGTTATCAAAGAATATATAGACTGGGCAAATGCTGACAACCTGGATGCGTTAAGTTCATCGCGATTCAAGAAGATCATAGACGAGATATATAAAAGAAGGGGATAGAATATGAAGGTGTATATGGATAATAATGTACTTGTTGATATAGAGGCCGTAAAGTATTCTGTCGAAGACTTTACGGAAATGTCTGGTGCTACATATTACTATTCGGATGCTCACATAAATGAGTTGCTAGAGGCTAAGGGTAACCCAAAAGTGTCGCAAGGAGGGAGGCTGAGGCTAATCTCGCAATTATGTAGATGCAACAATATTTTGACGGGAGGATTTGAGGCTCCGGAAATATATGAAAAGGAACCTGAGGAAATGTATAGATTATGTGATACCCCTATGCGTGCTTTTATAGCACAACAGGTAAACACTGGCGATGACTTGTTTATGAAATTGCGTGAAAAATTGGATTTTGATAGTACTATCTTCAATAATGTGAGTCCAGAAATTGTGTTGGAAATGATTAATGAAAGAATTAAGCAGAAACTAAATATCGACTTGATGACATATTTAAAAGCAACAGAAGCATTTGGAGGTAAACCTTTATATCATACATTGTTTAATCTGATAGATTCAGCCAACTACTGGGGCGACAAGAAAACATCGCATTCAAATATTGCACGATTATATGATGCCGCTCACGCCTATTTTGCACAAGTCTGTGATGTACTTGTTACTAATGACAAAAGAATGAGGGCTAAGACGAAGGCAGTGTATACTTTCCTCGGAGTTAAAACGAGAGTGTTGTCCACAGATGAATATTTGAGATATAACGCAAGAAGAAAGATGGAAGACACGATGCAATGAGGTGGTGGAGTTTATTAAAACTAAGGGTCACCAATAACCATGTGGTTTAGCCAAAGATTTTAACCAGTTTGAAAATTTCGGGCGGAAACATGCAAAATAATGCAGTTTCCGCCCGACTTTATTAGCACGAAGATAAGCAAATTACTTTGTTTCGATGTCGTATAGCGACTTATAGTCTTTAGCAACATCGTAGATGTAGCCATTATCGCTGATGGCTTTGAAATGACAACGGACACATTCAATCTTGCTTTCCTCGGAACCACGCAATTGACTGCCTTGCAAGTCGTTGCCTTTTGACTCAGCCACAAAATAGACGTGCTTGACACTTCCTTCCCTAAAGGCTACTGCCCAGACGGGATTTTACTTGCCCATCGGGGTGTTGATATAGAAGCCATTGGGCAATTTGGTATAGACCACCACGTCATCTTCGTGCTCCAGAGATTTTGCAAAGTGTCTTCTTAACTATTTTATTCCTATAAAATCACTCAGCGGACGGATTCTGGCACGATACGTATTTAGTCGCTCCTTGACATTTATCTTTTTGCTTAACGGAATCTCCTGTGTATTGTCAAACAAAAGCACAACATAGTATGGAGCATGTTCTGGATGAAATCCGTGTGTTTCAAGCGTTTCTTTGGTCCAAATCTGAAATTGGCCTTTTGATTTTAACCGATACATTTTTACCTCATCTCCAGCCGTATGAAGTAAGACGTATTGCATCCGTTCAAAACCTGGGGTTACACATAATGAGCCTTTAGAATCACCTGCCCTGAGGTAGCATATACCAGTCTCTATCATTTTGTCTTTCAAATCCTTTCGCGCATGGTTTATCATAACCATAACATCATTAGGGTTTTCTGACATTTTTCTCAGCAACTTAGTAGCATTGCTTGTATCTTCTATCTCTTTCCTTCTAGCCACTCCAAGACTCAGGAATTCTTCACTCTGATCAAATCCTATAAATTTTCTATTAAGAAGATTCGCAGCTATGCCTGTGGTGCAACTCCCGGCAAACGGGTCAAGAATTAAATTATCTTCTTCTGTTGAGGCAAGGATTATCCTATAGAGAAGCCGAAGTGGTTTCTGTGTGGGATGCTTGCCACAGTTTTTTTCCCACAAACCAGTTGTTGGGATGTTCCAAACATCAGACATTCTTTTACCGCCATTAACAAAAGTCATCAACTTATTGTTGAAGTAATGTCGCTTTTCTTTTGATTTCCTTGCCCAAATTATATACTCGGCAGAGAAATTGAAATGGTAGTCAGATAGAGTTAATAGGGCATCCGGCTTGTTCCACACGATGATATTCAATATCTTGTAACCAAGTTCTACCATACAATTTGCCACAGAGTAGATGTTATGATAGGTCCCGCTTACCCAGATGGTACCATTATCCTTTAAGATGTCACGGCATGACGAAAGCCATTTCATGTTGAAATCATTGATTTCAGACAGCGATCTTTCTTTATCCCATTCTCCTTTATCAAAGCATTTTACCCGTCCTTTGGAACGCATAGTGAAACCTTTGGAAAGAAAGTATGGCGGGTCAGCAAATATCATGTCAACCTTTTCTCCCAGTTCTTCTAATAGCTGGAAGGTATCTCCTTTGTATAAGGCAAAATCTTTGTTCTCGTAAAACGATCTCATAACTATGTATGGATTTCATTAAGCTTATTTCTAATGTTACCTATGAAGTTCTGAGTACGAGAATCAATAAGACCAAAATATGCCTTGTCTTTCATGTCAACGATAAATTCATCTGTTGTTTGGGCATCGGAACTAAGACTCAACATATTACCCTTAATCATTGTGATAATAGATGCTACGTTGAATATAAGTTTCGTGTCCTCATGAATATACGGTGCTACAAGTGTCAGATATTTCTGTCCGTCAATGGTATCATCAATATGACGGAAGAGATTAACCGTTTCATTATTAATCTGCTGATTCTTAGAACGAATTAAGGTAGCCTCTATTAACCAATATCTGTCTTTGTTGAAAATCTCAATGTCGCCAATATTGCCTGGTGCATGTGAATACGGGATTCCCGCTTCATCACAAATGAAGTTTGGCTTATACTCGAAAGTGTCTCCGTAATATGTGTAAACAAAGAGCGTAAGGAGAAACTCAAATTTCACGGGATCTTGTATAAACCAAAAAGTATCCTTTCCTTTCTTATCACCATTTGAAACCTTAACTAGTGCCTGTTCTATCGAATCCGCCGTAAGTCCATAAGAATTTATGATATTCGGTATTTTCTTGTTATACTCTGCTGTAGAATGATCCACTTTTTCTCTATAAGAAAGAATTAGGGATTCAAGAGAAGCATCAAAAGAACCCAACTGCTCAAAATATTCCTCTTCATCTTCTTTTGCCGATTCTGAAACAAAGAAATTCTTTTCTTTAAGCGCCTTATACAATGGCATGCGATTCTCATTGGGAGTAAGCATGAGAACTCCTGTGTATTCGACAGTAACAAAACCAGTAAGCTGCAAGACACGGAATACGGTGTTACCATAATCTCTAAAAGCAGATTCCATTTTTGCCGCTTTTGCGTGTTCTGCATCTACCTGACTGTATTTCCTCTTTACCAATGCGTAAGCTTTGTCTGCGTCATCACCCACCTTGTTATTTTCCAGTAACGACAGGAAATCCTTAACATTGCCGTCATCAGAAAATAGTCCTACCATAAGTTGGTTATATGACAAGCGATGGCCTTTTTTCTTCAACTCTATCATGGCATCAATAATAAACTCAAAGAAGTTGAAGTCATTAAGCACACGTCTATATGGGGATTTCCGCCAAAATCTCATGCTCTGTAAGGCAAAAGCTTCTGATAACGTAATCTTTCCGTTGACAAGAGCCTTGGCAACAGGAGAAAGACGAAGCTCTTGGTTATATTGAGCATATATAAACCCAAACTCAGATAAGGTTTTAAGGTATCGCATAAATGCAGCTTGATAACCGGTTGGATATCCCCATTCATTATTGTGGCTACAATTATTGACTATCCAGTTACTAACAAACTTCTTTGTGAGTATTTCATCGCTTAATGCATCGGCACTGACAACCTCATCGAGGTATAGTTGCGAATAAACATTAAGCACACCTTTGTCATCCAAAACAGTTCCTTCAAACTTGGCGAAGGTTTTCAAAATACCTTCATAACGTTCTGGATTTCTAACCGCTACCTCAAGAGACATCTGCTTGAAGAGTCTTTTCCCGTGTCTTACGTTGTTTGGCATAAGCTTTAGTAATTGGTAACCAGCACTTCGCTAAACTGCTTGATGCTGTTGTCGTTGAAACTGATGTAATTACTTTTGATGGAATGGGTGTGATACTGTGCAGACCATTCCAGAAAGAGAGTGTTAGTACGCCCACGATAATGGGTGACGTTAGAGATGGCGAAGTTGATGCCACGTTCATTCAGGTTGTCGAGCAATGCCAGCAGGTCACGCTCAGCATCCTCATTCCATAGTTTATTGTATTCGCTGAAAGTAATCAGATAGGGAGGGTCTAGATAGACGAGATCGCCAGGTTGGTAGTCTATATCTCCAAGGAACGGTCGATAATCTTCATTATGCCACTCTGGTTGTTTCTGGCTAACGAGCAGGAAATAGTCAGTAAGTGCATCTTGCACATTCTGATTAAAGTCTACATTACCAACAGGCAGATTGAACAGCCCCTTTCCATTAAATCGGAGCATGTGGTTAAATCCGTAGATAAGCAGGAGATAAAGCCTTTGCATGTCTTGCTGACCGCCATTGATAAAGTCTGCCTTCATCCTCTGATAGCCCGCTTTGTTGTAGCGTGCATAATAGGTTTTCGGGTTGGCAATTTTCATACACTTTGGCACCACATCACTCCGCAATGAGAGCGAAAGCTCGTAATTATCAATTAGGGCATATAGCTCATGTATAAACTCACATTCGCGGCCTATATACCCTTGCAGCATCCGATGC